>OIWS01000015.1_pt1 | contig 247383 bp, 190 predicted proteins | sample 1587611 | NCBI WGS metagenome assembly OIWS01 (sample SAMEA3888919, study PRJEB22519) | human gut metagenome | biome: human gut; feature: human-associated habitat; material: faeces | place: Denmark | collected 2010 | reverse complement strand
TGGGTTCAGAACGTCGTGAGACAGTTCGGTCTCTATCTGTTGCGGGCGTAGGAAGTTTGAGGGGTCCTGACCTTAGTACGAGAGGACCGGGTTGGACGAACCTCTGGTGTATCAGTTGTGCCGCCAGGTGCATTGCTGAGTAGCCATGTTCGGTTTGGATAAGTGCTGAAAGCATCTAAGCACGAAGCCTTCCCCAAGATGAGACTTCCCTTGAGGGTCGTAGGAGACGACTACGTTGATAGGCCACAGGTGTATAGGCAGTGATGTCACAGCCGAGTGGTACTAATTGCCCGAGAGACTTTCTTAGAAGAGGGCCCTTTTCTCATCCTGGATCGTCAAATACTGCGAGGTATTTGAGTCAAGAACTTTACGATATAAGGTTGTAATAAACCTAAGAGTTTTAGGTGGTTATAGCAATGGGGTTCCACCTCTTCCCATTCCGAACAGAGAAGTTAAGCCCATTAACGCCGATGGTACTGCAGTCACATGTGGGAGAGTAGGTAGCCGCCACTTCAAGGAGCGATTCGCGAGAGTCACTCCTTTTTTTGTTGTGTTTGAGGTTGTGGTCTTCAGTTGTTGTACCGCGTTTGAATCCTCGCAACGGGTGGCCCAAGGATGCTTGGGGAGCGTTTACCGAAAAACAGTGTACACCTTCCTTATTTTATCTCTCGGCTTTTAAGGAGAAAATTGTACCTTTGTCCAGTTTTTTAGCAGTTGGACATTTATTTAAACAGATTCAGCCAATGTCACTTCCGCAGTTTGTTCCCACCGCAGATAATACCTTTGTAATTGCCTATCCTGAGACGGTGGATGAGCGATATGATTTCCCTGCTATTTTGTCCCGTTCGAAAGCCTATGAACGCAAGGGTGAGATCGAGAAAGCGTGTAATTTGCGTTATGATGCGGTGAAACGTATCATTGATTTGATCCCTGATGAGGATGAGATCGTTTTGGATTGGGATGAAGAGGACAATCATGCGGTTTTGGATCTGTTGCGTTGTTCGGCAATCGACCATTTCCTGATCGGTGATTTTGAGATGGCAGCCGGCTTGATGGAGATGACGCTCGATTTGGATCCGGAAGACCACCTGGAGACGACCAAGCCTTTGGCGTTTTGTTACGTAGCTCTGGGCGAGTATGAACTTTTCGATGAGGTATTGAACGATATTAGTGACAAATACCCTGAGAAGGAGATCTTGAAAATGTGGAGCGAATTTCGGAAAAACGGTAAGATCCCAGCTGGTGAGTTGATCCATTTCAAGCGAAATTATCCGTTGTATTATTCGGAGTTCACTGCAGATGAGCATCCGGTATCTGAGGCGTATTTGGCCGACATTGATGGGGATCATCCTTCGCGAGAGGCGTTGGCTCGGGAGTTGTGGCTGCAGACGGAACATTTGTGGAATCAGTTCCCAGGCTTCATCGAAGCATTGAAAAAACATTAACGATGTACGCGTGGGGAGACGAACGGCGTTATAACAGCTATTCGGGCTATTTTCGCCGAATATTCGGTTCTCGTGTCCAGAAGCTATCGGTTAATGCAGGTTTTACCTGTCCCAATCGGGATGGCGCAGTAGGTCATAACGGATGTACCTTTTGTCGCAATGATGCCTTTACCCCCTCGTATTGCAGTAGCGAGAAGAGCATACGGCAGCAGTTGCTCGAGGGCATCGAATTTCATCGGAATCGTTACCGTTCAGCGGAACATTATCTGGCTTATTTCCAATCTTTTTCGAATACCTATTCTTCGTTAGATCGACTTAAACGCTTGTATGCTGAGGTCTTTGAGGTGCCTGATGTGGTAGGAATTATTGTTGGCACACGACCTGACTGCGTTGACGAAGAGAAATTGGATTTTTTTGCGGAGTTGTCGCAACGCCATTACGTTTCGATCGAGTATGGGATCGAGTCCTGTTATGATTCGACATTACGGGCAATCAACCGTGGGCATGATTTTGCTGCTGCAGTGCGTGCTGTGGAGATGACGGCGGCTCGGGGTCTTTCAGTCGGGGCGCACTTTATTTTGGGGCTTCCGGGTGAAACGCAGCAGATGCTGGTGGATCAGATGGTACTGATCAATGCGATGCCTTTGACAACTTTGAAGTTTCATCAGTTGCAGATTTTTCGCGGGACATCCATGGCGGTACAGTACGCGGAGCATCCTGAACAGTTTCATTTTTGGTCGATGGAGGCCTATATCGATTTTGTGATTGATCTGCTGGAGCGTATGCGGCCGGATGTGGTGTTGGAGCGTTTTGCGAGTGAGGCTCCGCCGCGTTTTCAAGCTGGACCGACATGGGGATTGGTTCGTAATGAGCAGCTTTGGAGCCGTTTTGAACGTCGCCTAGCCGAACGGGATACCTATCAAGGGAAATTTTATTGATTTTGATCGGTTGTAAGGTCTATTATCCTGCTTAACCATTCTATTCAGTAAACAATTGGAGCACCTTTGGGTGAAACTGATCCCCCATGTGAAATCTCCAATCTTGTCCCCGATCCATTAACTATCCGGCCTTCTTTCTTCTGTTGACATTTGCGCATGTTGTGCTTCGGGTGTCGGTAGTGAGCTGTCATTCCCTGGCGCTCAATTCAGCCGGATAAATGTGCATCTCGCAGTTTTTATTGATTTCTTGTTCCACATCCATTATTCACCTGCAAGCATACGCCCCCACCCACACTCCCGACCGCTCTCTATCTGCAAGGAATCAGACATACCCCATCTCCCTTATATTCTCAGTAGCATTGAATGCCCGAGCCGTAGCAATTAATAACTCACTTTGTTGACATGCTTTTCAGGAGTAAAGTCGGTTGTTCAGGTTTGTTTTGTCTCTGAAGGATTGCAAGTATAATTTTTTTTGATATATTTGTTCTAATAGTATAAGGATAGATAAGGTATTGACAGATCCCTATGACGATCATTCAGCTGGAATATTTGGTAGCGGTGGCCAATCATGGCAGCTTTTCGGCAGCGGCGGAGAAGTGTTTTGTCACGCAGCCGTCGTTGAGTATGCAGGTCAAGAATCTAGAGGAGGAGCTTGGTGTGATTTTGTTGGATCGCAGCAAGAAGCCGGTAATTCCGACGGAAGCGGGTGTTGCGGTGTTGCAGCAGGCTCGAGAGGCTTTAACTGCCTTTTATCGGGTCAATGAGGTGGTCAGTGATCTGAAGGGGGAGATCTCCGGGTTGTTACGGTTGGGGGTGATTCCGACGATTGCGCCCTATCTGGTTCATCGGTTTGTGCCGGATTTTGTCCGCAAGCACCCCAAAGTGGAGTTGCAGATTCGGGAGATGCAGACCGCGGATATTGTGGAGGCCTTGAATCGGGACATGTTGGATGCGGCCATTCTGGCTGGGGGCACCTCTCCGGGGGAGATTGTCGAGGAGGAGCTTTTCAACGATCGTTTTTATGCTTATGTTTCTCCGTTGCATCCGTTGTACGAGCGCAGCAATATCCGGATTGAGGATATAGATGTAAAGCATCTGTTGTTGTTGACCGAGGGCAATTGCATGCGGGATCAGGTGATTGAGTTGTGTCAGGCGCGGCGCAATGTGCCGACTCAATATGCCTTTGAGAGCGGGTCTTTGGAGACGCTGATGCGGATTGTGGACAATACGGCCAACATGACGATTATTCCCGAGTTGGCGCTTGATTTTATTCCCAAGGAGAAGCATTCGCAGATCAAAACATTGGCACGAGGAGCCACTTCTCGCAAGATTACGATAGCGGTACGTCGGACTTATGTGAAGCGTTCGTTGATTTCGGCGTTGAAGGAGTCGATCATTCGAGCCGCGAAATAGCAATACACAGTAAGATTTTGCAGGATATTTGTACTAAAGGGGGACGGATTTCCGTGGATTCATATCTTTTTAGTATCTTTAACGCCTTAAAATGTATAATTGATTTATGAGCCAATTGATCGAAACGATAGCACGAGCCATACAGGATAAGAAAGGAAAAAACATTGTCGCGTTGGATCTGAGCGGTTTTGACGGAGCGGTATGTCCGGCTTTTGTCATCTGCAATGCGGATTCCACGACGCAGGTGGAGGCGATTTCACGTTATGTGGAGGAGCAGGTATTGGAGAAGCAGGGCGAGAAGGTTTGGCGTGTCGAGGGCTTAAACAACGGAGTTTGGGTTGTGATGGATTATGGGGATGTGCTGGTGCACATTTTCCAGACCGAGTTGCGCGATTTTTACAAATTGGATGAGTTGTGGGCAGATGCTCCTGCCACGAAGTATGCATCCGAGGAGTAGGTTTCGTGTTGCGAGGTAGTTGAAAAATAATATATGGAGGGCTCTTCCGTTACAAAGAGAGGAGAGACCAAATAGGAGTAAACATGAAATTTAATTCGAATAATATTTCATCGAATCCGGGAGGCCGTCGCCCCCGTTTCAATATTTATTGGGTTTGGGCATTGATTGCGGTATTGCTGGTCGGCTGGAGCCTGATGGGAAATACCGAAGTGGCGCAGAAGACCAACTGGGATAGCGTCAAAGTGATGATTGAACGCGGAGATGTCCAAAAGATCGATGTCATTAATAAGGAGACTGCGGAGGTTTACATTAAAGCAGACAAGTTGGCCTCTTATACTGAGAAGGAGGAGTATAAGGAGTTACCGAAGCAGGGTCCTCAATTTGTGTTTAATGTTGGTTCATTGGACCATTTCCAGAGCAATTTTGAGAACACGGTGGCAAAATACAAGCAGAGTGTTCCGTTGAGTTTCGAGTCACGACGCAACATGTGGACCGATCTGTTGACGGGCATTTTGCCGTGGGTGCTGATCATTGGAGTTTGGATCTTCATTATGCGCAGCATGTCGCGGGGCCAGGGAGGTGGTCAAGGTGGCATTTTCAGTGTAGGGAAGGCTAAAGCTCAGATCTTTGACAAAGGGTCGAATGTCAATATTACCTTTAAGGATGTAGCCGGTTTGGAAGAGGCGAAGGTCGAGGTGATGGAGATTGTCGATTTTCTGAAGAATCCGAACAAATATCGCGAATTGGGAGGTAAGATTCCAAAAGGAGCGTTGTTGGTTGGTCCTCCGGGGACGGGTAAGACACTGTTGGCCAAAGCAGTGGCTGGAGAGGCAAATGTGCCGTTCTTCTCGATCAGTGGGTCCGACTTTGTGGAGATGTTTGTCGGTGTCGGCGCGTCTCGTGTTCGTGATCTGTTCCGCCAGGCCAAAGAGAAGGCTCCTTGTATTGTGTTTATCGATGAGATCGATGCAATTGGTCGGGCTCGTGGTAAGAATGTAGGTTTTTCGTCGAACGATGAGCGGGAAAATACCCTGAACCAGTTGCTGACGGAGATGGATGGTTTTGGTACGAATGCCGGGGTTATCGTTTTGGCAGCGACCAACCGTGTCGATATTTTGGACAAGGCGTTGTTGCGTGCGGGACGTTTCGACCGTCAGATCAATGTGGAGTTGCCGGATCTGAAGGAGCGTGCCGAGATTTTCGATGTCCATTTGAAGAATTTAAAGCTCGATCCCAAACTGGATCGTTCGTTCCTGGCCAAACAGACACCCGGTTTTTCTGGGGCCGATATTGCTAATGTATGTAATGAGGCGGCACTGATTGCAGCACGAAATAATAAGAAACAGGTCGAGAAGGAGGATTTTCTCAGTGCGATTGATCGTATTGTAGGTGGACTGGAACGTCGCAGCAAGATTATCACCCCGACCGAGAAGCGTACGATTGCTTATCACGAGGCGGGTCATGCTACGGTTAGCTGGGTACTGGAACATGCCAATCCGTTGATCAAGGTGACGATTATTCCGCGCGGCAAGGCGCTGGGTGCAGCCTGGTATCTGCCTGAAGAGCGTCAGATTACGACGAAGGAGCAGATGTTGGATGAGATGGCCTCGATTCTGGGCGGACGGGCCTCCGAAGAGTTGAATTTCGGCAAGGTTTCGACGGGCGCCTTGAATGATCTGGAGAGGGTTACCAAACAGGCCTATGCGATGGTGGCCTATTATGGCATGAGCGATCAGATCGGGAATCTGAGTTTTTACGATTCGACGGGTCAGAGTGACATGACCCTGACGAAACCTTATAGTGAGCGTACTGCGCAAGAGATCGATGAAGAGGTCAAGACCATTGTGGACGGTGCTTATCGTCGCGCACTGGAAACGTTGGAGGCCCATCGGGATGGCTTGACGCAGTTGGCAGAGTTGTTGCTGGAACGCGAAGTGATCTTTGCAGAGGATCTGGAGAAGATCTTCGGCAAACGCAAAGGCGAGCAGCGCAAGGAGCTCGATGTAACGGTGGATGAGACGGTAACTGACGAGGAGTAACAGGTATGGCACTGGATCGGAATTTGGTGGTTCGCACGTTGAGTGGCATTGTGATGCTGGTCGTTGTGTTGGGGGCGGTCTTGGCCTCTCCCTATACGATGGCAGCCTTGTTTGTGCTGTTGACGATCGGAGCGCAGTTGGAATTTTATAAAATCGCCCGACTGACCGGAGCCACCCCATTGCGAATCTATCCTACGATTTTGGGTGTATTGCTTGTCGGAGGCAGTTTCGCAGTTGCAATTGGCGTTTTGTCGCTAAGTTGGTTGCTGTGTCTGTTGCCTTTGACCGGTGTACTGTTTATTACGGAGTTATACCGTAAGAGTGCGGTGCCATTGACTGATGTAGCCTGGGCTGTAACGGGGATTTTGTATGTTGCCGTTCCCTTTGCGCTGTTGACGGTTTTACCTTGCATGGAGGCACCAGAGGGAGGTTTTTGGTATAATCCGCTGGTGGTACTGGGCGTCATTTTTACCGTTTGGGCCAATGATATTGGGGCATACTTGATAGGACGATGGTTGGGACGTCACCGGTTGTTTGAGCGGATCTCTCCGAAAAAGTCTTGGGAAGGTTTCTTTGGAGGGGTTTGTTCGGCCATTATTGTAGGTTTGCTGATGGGCTATTGGCAGGATGCTTCGCTGTGGTTATGGGCCGGCGCCGGTTTGGTTATTGCGGTAAGTAGCGTTTTCGGAGACTTGGTCGAGTCGATGCTCAAACGCTCTGTCGGGCTGAAAGATTCGGGATCGATCATTCCGGGGCATGGAGGCTTTTTGGATCGTTTCGATGCGTTGCTGATGGCCGTACCGTTTGTATTTGTCTATTTTACGCTATTGAGTTGATATAGTTTTACGTTCAACAATCGCTGTACGAATGAAAATTCATAAAGAGGGATATTCCATTATTTGGGTCACGATAGCTTTGGCGGCTTTTGTAACAACGGTTTGTGGATGGTTGTTACCGGAGGTTGCTGCTTGGATTGTGGCGGGAGTTGCCCTGTTTGTAATCCTTTTTGTCACATCGTTTTTCCGGTGTCCTTCCCGTAAAGTGGTTGAGGATGCTGAGTTGGTGTTTGCGCCTGCCGATGGCAAGGTGGTGGTGATCGAAGAGGTGACGGAGTCGGAGTATTTTCACGATCGCCGTTTGTTGGTTTCGGTTTTCATGTCGTTGAGCAATGTGCATATCAACTGGTTCCCGGTAGGGGGCCGGATCGAGTATTTCCGCCACCACCAAGGCCGTTTTTTGGTTGCCTGGCACCCGAAATCTTCGGAGGAAAATGAACGGACAACGACGGTGGTCGATATGGGTTCGCGCAAAATTTTGTTCCGTCAGATTGCGGGGTTGGTTGCTCGTCGCATTGTATCCTATGCGCATGTGGGAGAGCGTGCGAGACAGAACACGCAGTGTGGATTTATCAAGTTCGGCTCACGTGTTGATGTCTATCTGCCGATTGGTACGGAGGTGTTGGTCAAATTGGGCGATAAGGTGACCGGATCTCAAACCCCGATTGCCCGCTTCAAGGATAGTCCTGCATCCAAACAGCAGTAGCTTTTTGATGGGATGCTGATCGAGGAGGGAATCGGGTTCCGCTCTCTTGATTCAATTTTCTATTTTCATACGTTTTTTGGTGATTGTATGATGCTATCTTCCGTGTAAGAGGAAATAGTGTCGTCAATATGTTGTATGCATCGTGTTTCATCTGCCTGCAACTGCATGCTGTGGGTGCCATTGTTCAGACTTTTCTGTGGAGCCTCTCGGTAGTGGGTTGACTATTCGCAGTTGCAGGTGATGATCAGGAGTTTGTTTAGTGCACGGTGTATATTAAGTCTATGATAAATTCCAGGTGTACGGGGGTGAGCGTCAATTTTTTTCGTACATTTGAGCATGTCCAAATTGCAACGATACATTATTGCGGCGGTCATTACGGCGATTGTCGTATTTTTGGTTTGGTACTTCAGTAATGTAGTCACCTACATCCTGATCTCTGCGGTACTGGCCATCATTGGCAAGCCGTTGACCGATCTGCTGACGGGGCTACATTTGGGACGCTCCAAATTGCGGATACCCAAATCGATTGCGGCGCTGATTACGTTGATTGTCATTTGGTTGGTTGTTATAGGACTTTTTTGGTTATTTGTTCCGACCCTTTTTCAGAAGATCAATGAATTTTCTTCATTGAATGTCAGTCAAATCATTGCTTCATTCCAAGATCCTTTATTGGCTGTTGAGCACTTTATAGAAAGTGTCTTTTCGATTCCTGATGAGGATTTTTCGTTGATGGAGTCCATTGCCAATCAGTTTAAACCGCTGTTGAATGTCGACGTGATTAACAATCTGCTTGCGTCGATTGTGGGGACGATAGGGTCGTTGTTGGTGGCGATTTTTTCGGTTTCGTTCATCACCTTCTTTTTCTTGAAGGAGAGCAATCTCTTTTATGAGATGGTGATTATCATGTTCCCGAAAAAGTATGAGGAGAACATTTCACGGGCGTTGGATTCGATTACCAATTTGTTGATCCGTTATTTTACGGGTATTGTAGCCGAGTCCAGCATCATGACGATCTTGGTATCGATCGGATTATTGATCTTTGGTTTCCCGTGGCACGATGCGTTGATTATCGCGATGTTCGTAGGTGTCCTCAATGTGATTCCCTATTTGGGACCGATTATTGGGATTGCGATTGGTATTTTTATTGGAGTTGTCGGGTCTCCGTCTGAGCTGTCGGTTTTTGCGTTGATGCTACGAATTGGCGGTACGATCTTGGTGGCACAGGGGATTGATAATTTCCTGTTGCAGCCTTTACTCTATTCGCAGCGGGCCAAGGCACATCCTTTGGAGATATTCTTGGTGATTCTGATTGCGGGCAGTATTGCCGGCGTGGTGGGAATGTTGCTGGCGATTCCGGCCTACAATGTGATTCGTGTATTTGCCAAGGAGTTTTTCTATAATTTCAGGGTGGTTCAAAAGCTGACGGAGAATATTTGAGAAGTCTGATCTGAATAGATATTAGCATATAATGAGGGGAGCACAATAGAGTCTCCCTTTTTTTATTGGAGAGTAAGGTGAATCACGGCTATGGAATGGGTCTGTTCATGGTGGCGCATTCAGCAAAATAGCGCAAGGGTCATAGCTCGTGAAGACCGTTTCGTCAATGTATGCAAAACGATCGGAGTATTGCTCAATGCAAATTATTTGTGAAGATAACGGAGTCTTTCAGTCGTTTAATAGACACACATAACACATAAATGTGTCCAGCTACTGCGGGCACCGGCCCAGAAAGCTCCTGATGCTTTGGGGAAAAGTTAGATTTCGCTCAGTTCGAGCCATCGCATCGAGGCGGTGTCGATTTGATCGATCAGCTCCGAGATACGGACCGATTTGGCGGTCAGCTCATCGATTGGTAATGTGCCGCTGCTCATTTCGGCTTCGAGGGCCGCTTTTTCAGCCTCCAGTTCGGGAATCAATTTTTCGAGCTGTTCCATCTCTCGTTTCTCTTTGAACGAGAGCTTACGCGGTTTGGCTGTGCGGTTGCCCCCTGTGGACTCCTCTGATGTTGGAGTGGTAGAGACGGCTGAACGGTTGTTGTTATCAGCTTTGGAGGTATTGGAATTTTTGGCTGGACTGTTTTTGGCAGCGGCTTGAGCCTCTTCGCTCTCTTTGAGCTGTTCCCATTCGAGATAACGGCTGTATCCGGCCGGGAAGTCTTTGATCTTTCCGTTGCCTTCGAAGACGAGTAGGTGGTCGGGTACTTTATCCATGAAGTATCGGTCGTGAGAAATGACAATCAGACAGCCCGAGTAGCTTTGCAAATACTCTTCGAGCACTTGCAAGGTGACCATGTCGAGGTCGTTGGTCGGCTCGTCGAGCACCAGGAAGTTGGGGTTGCGCATCAAGATGGTGCAGAGGTAGAGTCTGCGCCGTTCACCACCGCTCAGTTTGGAGACGAAACTGTATTGAGTTTGCGGTGTAAATAAGAAGTATTGCAGAAATTGGGATGCACTCAGGCGGCGTCCATCGCTCAATTCGATATTTTCGGCGATCTCAGTAACCACATCAATCACCTTTGCATTATCGTCAAATTGAATACCCTCTTGGGAGTAGTATCCGAAACGTACGGTCTCACCGATATCAATGGTCCCGCTGTCTGGGGGAACGATCCCGAGCAGCATTTTGATGAAGGTCGATTTACCGGTTCCGTTGTTGCCGATAATCCCCATCTTTTCGTACCGGGAGAAGGTGTAGCTGAAATTATCGAGAATGATCTTGTCTCCGAAACGTTTGGAAAGTCCTTTGACTTCGAAGATCTTTTTCCCGATATAGGCCGCTTTCATATCGAGACGGACTTTCCCAGCTTCACGTTCCTTGCGCAGGCGCTCTTCCAGTTCGTAAAACGATTCGATACGGGATCGGGATTTGGTGCCTCGGGCCTGCGGTTGGCGACGCATCCACTCCAACTCTTTGCGATAAAGGTTGCGATCGCTGTCGCGTTGGGCTTCGGCAGCATCGAGCCGTTCTTGTCTTTTTTCGAGATAGTAACTGTAGTTCCCTTTGTAGAAGTAGCAGTGCCGGTGATCGATCTCTAAAATTTCGGTGCAGACGCGATCCAGAAAATAGCGATCGTGTGTCACCATCAGTAGCGTCAGTTTGGTTTTGGCAAGATACTCCTCCAACCAGGCTGTCATCTCCAGGTCGAGGTGGTTGGTAGGCTCGTCAAGAATCAGCAGATCGGGTTCGGTGATCAGTGCATTGGCCAGTGCGACCCGTTTGACCTGGCCGCCGGAGAGTTTGTCGGTTGGCTGATCGAAATCGGTGATGTTCAGCCGGGAGAGAATCTGTTTGATGCGGGTCTCGTAGTTCCAGGCTCCGAGCTGATCCATACGGGTCATGGCCTCTTGGAGTGCCTCCTCATTGGTGCCGGATGTACTCTGTTGCAGGGCCTGTTCGTATGCTGCAATGGCCCGAACGACAGGCGAGTCGCTCAAGAAACAGGCCTCAAGGACGGTCGATCCGGCGGGGAATTTCGGGTTTTGCTCCAGGTAGGCCACCTTCAGATCACGCCGAAAGGTAATTGTGCCCGAATCGTAATCTTCGTGGCCGGTTAGAATGTTAAGCAGTGTAGTTTTCCCCGTTCCATTTTTTGCAATTAATCCCACACGATCTCTCTCACCGATTCCGAATGAAAGGTTTTCGAACAGAACCAGATCACCGAACGATTTGGTGAGGTTTTCTACTTGCAGGCAAGGAGTCATTGCTTTAGGATTTTAATGTTATGGAACAGAGGATTTAAAAGTAAACTCGAAAATGATTAAAGCAACACCGAACAATCGCGAGGTAAACCTACGACTGTTCGGTGCGCTGTGAGTGAGGGCTAATATCGGTAGAAGTCCGCTTTGTATGGGCCTTCGACCGGCACTCCGATGTAGTCGGCCTGTACTTGGGTCAGGCGGGTCAAATGGACACCGAGGTAGTCCAGGTGAAGGCGGGCCACCTCTTCGTCGAGTTGTTTCGGCAGGCGGTACACTTCGACGTTGAGTTTCTTGGTCCACAATTCGATTTGGGCCAGGGTCTGGTTGCAGAACGAATTGCTCATCACAAAGGAGGGGTGTCCTGTGGCACAACCGAGGTTGACCAAACGGCCTTCGGCCAGTACGAAGATCGAGTGTCCGTCGGGGAAGGTGTATTTGTCCACTTGGGGCTTGATCTCGGTTTTGACAATGTTGGGGTATGCTTCGAGGGCTGCCATCTGAATTTCATCGTCGAAGTGGCCGATATTGCAGACGATTGCCTGATCACGCATCTGTTCCATATGTTCGATGCGGATGATGTCCCGGTTGCCGGTGGTTGTCACATAGATGTTGCCTTCGGGCAGGGCATCCTCGACGGTTTTGACCTCGAAACCCTCCATGGCAGCCTGCAGAGCGCAGATCGGATCGATCTCGGTAACGATCACGCGGGCTCCGTAGGAACGCATGCTCATTGCGCAGCCTTTGCCTACTTCGCCGTAACCGCATACCACGACCACCTTCCCGGCGATCATCACATCGGTTGCCCGTTTGATACCGTCGGCGAGGGATTCACGGCAACCGTAGAGGTTGTCGAATTTGCTTTTGGTTACCGAGTCGTTGACATTGATGGCCGGTATGAGCAGTTCACCACGGGCCTGCATCTGATAGAGCCGATGTACGCCGGTCGTGGTCTCCTCCGAAACGCCTTTTAATTCGGCTATGGTCCGGTGCCATTTGCCGGCATCTTCGGTGAGCAATGTACGCAACGTGTCGAGAATCACCTTCTCTTCGTGGCTCGATGGGGTAACATTCAGTGTCGAAGGATCATCTTCCGCTCTGTAACCTTTGTGAATCAGCAGAGTGGCATCTCCACCGTCATCGACGATCAGGTTGGGACCTTTGCCATCGGGGAAAGAGAGCGCCATGGCTGTGCACCACCAATACTCTTCCAGCGATTCGCCTTTCCAGGCGAATACCGGGACACCGGTAGCGGCGATAGCTGCGGCGGCGTGATCCTGCGTAGAGAAGATGTTGCAGCTGCTCCACCGAACGTCGGCACCCAGTTCGACGAGGGTTTCGATCAGCACGGCGGTTTGGATGGTCATGTGCAGGGATCCCGAGATGCGGGCTCCTTTCAGCGGTTTTTGCGCGCTGTATTTCCGGCGGATAGCCATCAGTCCGGGCATCTCCTTTTCGGCGATTTCGATCTCTTTGCGTCCCCAATCGGCCAGGTTGATATCGGCGATTTTGTAGGGAAGGTTCCGGTCAATTAACATGTCTCAAGTATTTTGATGATTTTTGTTTTGTCTTGTTCGATTTGTTGGCGCAGGGCGTCGATCGAGGCGAATTTCTGCTCCGGGCGGATAAAGGCGACCAGTTCTACCTGGAGCTCTTTGTCGTAGAGGTCTCCCGAGAAGTTTAGCAGGTGGGCTTCGAGCAGGCGTTGTCCCTGGGTTGGGACGGTTGGGGTATATCCGATATTGACCAGTGCGCCGTAGGTGTGGCCGTTGAGGGAGATCCGTGCGGCATAGACGCCGTTCTTGATGGTCAGTGAGCGGTCCACGAGTAGGTTTGCGGTTGGAAATCCGATATTCCGGCCCAATTCTTTTCCGTGAATGACGGTGCCCTTGATGATACGCTCCATGCGAGTAGCCTTTGTAACGAGCAAATGTAACAAGAATAATCCACTTGTGAAAACGGTTTGTTTTTTGTACCTTGCTGCTGCTTTGAACCCCTGTTACGATGAGCGCCAGCGTACGGAAAAACAGAAAAGTATACTACACCATGGGGGAGGTATCGGAGATGTTCGATGTCAATCCCTCGTTGATTCGGTTTTGGGAGCAGAAGTTTGACATTCTCAAGCCGGATAAGAATAAGAAGGGGAATCGTCTTTTCACTCCCACAGATGTTGAGAATTTGAAGTTGATCTACCACCTGGTCAAGGAGGAGGGGATGACTTTGGCCGGAGCCCAGAAGCGGATCAAGCAGAATCCCGAGGGGTTGAAGCGGGATTTGGAGATTGTTGATCGGTTGCAGCAGCTGAGGGCGTTGTTATTGGAGGTTCGCCAGGAGTTGAAGGGAGCGAATGATACGGACGATGTGATTTTTGTAGATGAGTCGGTCTCTTCCGCTTCTGAGGAGGAGTTGTCGGTTCTGGAGCACAGTCGGACAGATGCTGGTAACGATGCCGAGTGGCAAGAGACTGATAGAGCTGTGGCGGCGGAGGTAAAGCACGAAGAGCAGCCTGCCCTGTTTGAAGAGGAGTCGGTGGACGAGCCTTGGAGTGTAAATCCCGAGCTGTTGACGGAAGAGCCGCTTGTTGATGTGCCCGATTTTTCGGCAGAGAATATCGATGATCTGCAACCGGAGGTCCCAACCGCAGAGCCCCCAACGGATGCGAACCCATCGTCCAACGAAGCATCCAAATTAGTTGAAGTGCAGGAAAATGGGGCAGGGAGTGGTAATGCTCCTTCCGCTCAGGGCGAAGCGACGTTGCCTTTGGAAGAGACTGAATCAACTGACTCGGAGGAGACAGTGAAAGCCATTCCGGGCGTTTCGGGCACTACGGGCAGTGAGCCTCAAGTGACAACGACTTTCACGCAGCGGATCGGCCTGTTTGAAAACGGTGATGCGGTGGTGGTTTCTGCCTTTGTTGAGAAGGAGGAGCCGGCGATGCAGGATCAGAGCGATGGTGAGTCGGGACGTGAGACGCCGGTTGTGCCGTTTCAGGTGCAGGAGTTGTGGCCGGAGCATCGAGTCGAAGCTTCCGAGACGGAGGCGGTCGATGAGGATACTTATGCTGAGTCGGTGGCAGAGGTGGCCATTGCCCATGCGGGGCCGATCGTGGCGGTAGATACGGAGGTTGAGGCCGGGGCTGAACGAATTTTGGAATCTGAACAGCCCATCCAGGAGCCGGAGTTGCCGATGATGCCCGAGCCGGAGAAGACTCAATCGCAACAACCCTCCGAAAGTACGCGCCCGCAGGTTTTTGAACAGACACTGTTTTAGTTTGGGCCAACTTTTGCAGCAGGGGACGAGTACTAAAGCATTTATTTCCATTTGATCCTTTATTCCAATCGTTTCAGAGAATTTTTGTACTCCCTCCCCCAAAAAAGTCCATGAATACGGTGGACCACACCGGAAAACCGAGTACAACCGGGTGCATCGTTGGCAGGTGCTTGGGTGTGGCTGTCCGGCGAGGGGAAAGAGACACAATCCATGACAAGATAGGTATGGCAGTTAAGGTGAAAGATGTTGCGGCGGTGATTGAAGCGTTTGCGCCGTTGAGTTTACAGGAGGAGTATGACAATAGTGGATTGAACGTCGGGGATTATGAGGCCGAGGTTCAGGGTGTGTTGTTGTGTGTCGATGTGACGGAACGGGTGTTGGATGAGGCCGAATCGCTTGGCGTTAATCTGATTGTCTCTCACCATCCGTTGCTGTTTCATCCGTTACGGCAGATTGTCGAGGCCAATTTTACGCAGCGCATTGTTCGGCGGGCCCTTTTGTCCGGCATATCGCTTTATGCGGCCCATACCAATTTGGACAGTGCAGCCGGTGGAATGAGTTTCCGGTTGGGAAGTCAACTGGGATTGGTTGACATGCAGGTGTTGGAACCCCATACGCCGGGAGCTGCGACAGGTTTTGGTGTCGTTGGGAATCTTCCGGAGCCGACCGAGATGAAGCGTTTTTTGCAGAAGGTTCGAGCGGAATTGCATTGTGGAGCGATTCGTCATTCAGCTTTGTGTCGGGAGACGGTTCGACGGGTGGCCTTGGTGACGGGGGCAGGTGCTTCGATGGTGGAGTCTGCCATTTTGGCAGGTGCAGATCTCTACTTGACAGCCGACATGAAATATAATGATTTTTATGCGCCGGATGGACGCATTGTGATGGCGGATGTAGGTCATTTTGAGAGCGAATATTGCGCAATCAGGCTTTTACGTGATATAATTACAAAAAAAATAGCTATTTTTGCAGTTCACGAGAGTGTGAATTCAGTCAATCCTGTAAATTATTTGATTTAAGCATATGGCAGTTTCAAGCAGAAAGAACAGCGATGCGAACGATTTTTCGATGGAAGAGAAGATCGTTGCGCTGTACGAGCTTCAGAAGATCGATTCGAAGATCGACGAGATCAACAAGTTGAAGGGTGAATTACCTTTGGAGGTACAGGATCTTGAGGATGAGATTGCGGGTCTCGAGACGCGTGTTGCCAACATTACCGTGGAGGTAGATAATTTGACCAAGGCAACCAAGGATCACAAAGATGAGATTGAGCAGGCCAAAGCGTTGATAAAGAAGTACGAAGGTCAGCAGGACAATGTTCGCAACAATCGTGAGTTCGATGCTTTGTCCAAGGAGATTGAGTACCAGAAGTTGGAGATTGAGCTTTGCGAGAAACGTATTAAGGAGGCTGCTGCCGATATCAAGGTTAAGAAGAAGGCCATTGAGGATGCTCAGGCAGAGTTGGCCGATCGCAAGGTTGATTTCGAGACCAAGAAGAAGGAGTTGGAGAGCATCGATGAGGAGACTTCGAAGGAGATGGAGTCGTTGACTGCGCAATCGGCGAAGGCTGCTGCGAAGATTGACGATCGTCTGTTGGCTGCTTACAAGCGTATTCGGCACAACGTGCATAATGGATTGGCCGTCGTAACGGTAAAACGTGATGCTTGTGGCGGATGTTTCAATCGTATCCCACCCCAGCGTCAGATGGATATTCGCATGAACAAGAAGATTATTGTTTGTGAGTATTGTGGTCGTATTTTGGTATCGAACCAGCTTGACGAACAGGAGCAAAAATAGGTCTCGGAATCACTGTTGATTCTGTAAGATATGTCAGGGAGTGTCAGTCGCAAGATTTGGCACTCCTTTTGTTTAGGGAAGAGAGTGAGCGAGCATGACAGTCGTTTGTCAGAGGGAGGGTAAAAAAAGTATAAACGAAAAAAATGCTGTCATGTTTTGATTTTTTAAGAAAACTTTCTAACTTGCGTTTAGAAACAAATACAAATTCTAAAAACTCAGTTGCCTATTGACGAAATATCTACTCAAACCAACTCAAGGAGTTAGATATGAATCTGAACAGATTAAGCGATCACGAATTGCTTAACAATTATATCTCAGGCAATGAGATTTCCATAAATATATTGCTGGATCGGCATCGGAAGCGGATCTTTGACTACATCTACATGATGGTGAAGAGTCAGGATATTGCGGATGATATTTTCCAGGAGACGTTGATCAAGGTTGTTCGATTTGTTCGTGAGGGTCGTTACACGGAGAATGGCAAGTTTTTGTCATGGGTATTACGGATTGCGCACAATCAGGTGATTGATTATTTTCGTCAGAAGAAGCAGCGGAATAATATTTCGGAGGGAGATGCCGGTTATGATTTGTTGAATCATCCGAAATTTTCGGATCGGACTGTTGAGGAGCAGTTGATCACGGATCAGATTGAGGCCGATGTCCGGAAGTTGATTGATTTTCTGCCCTCTGAGCAGAAGGAGGTAGTGTTGATGCGTTATTACATGGGTTTGAGTTTCAAGGAGATTGCCGAGCAGACCAATGTGAGTATCAATACGGCGTTGGGTCGGATGCGCTATGCGTTGATCAATTTACGCAAATTGATTGATGAAAATCAATTAACTTTAAGTTAATGTACAATAATGTGGCGATATGCTCCGTTATATAGGCAAACACTACTAAAACACAGTGCCTATGGAGGATTGCTACTATGAGGGACTGGCCGACGATGTGCTCCTTGCGGATGATGATCTATTTCAACGTGAGGTGATAAAAGGAGATGATGCGCTGTTGTTGACAGATGCATTTTTGAGTGAAGTATTTCGAAAATACAGAGTCGGCCGTACGAATAAAGCGGAGAAGATTTAACCTTCTCCGCTTTTATTTTTATTGACTTGCCGTAAGGGGGTGGGGGGGCATGCCTGTGAGGAGGTGAAGTTCCCGCAGAGTTGTCTTTTTGTATAGCTTGTACAGCCGGTGCATCTCCTCTCATTTTATTGTTTGATTCTTTTTGTTGACTCGCTCGGGATCCCTGGACGATTCATGTGCACCGTTGTGACGCCGCCAGCCCCATGAGGCGGCGCCATTTGGCCTGAGGAGGGGTGGCCTACAGAAAGTGGCCTACAATAATAATCGTCGTGCTCGTCCAGGTTGTTTTCCAACGGCACTAAAAAAGGCCGATCCTCAAGGATCGGCCTTTTCTATGGATGTGAGGCGAGATTAAAACTCGTCTTGTACGGCTTTGAAGAGTCCAATATCTTCGGTGCAGCTGCAGCCGATATATTTGGCGGCTGCGCTGACCTGAGCTTCACCATAACGGGAGTAGATTTCGGCCGAGTTGCGGTACTCTTCGCTGATCGAAGCCTGCTGCAGCAACAGGTGGCTCAGAATAATGTGGCCAGCCATTTCGACCATACGACGCGCATGGAAATCGATGGTTTCATTGTTGCCACTGGAGGTGACCTTCTCTACGGCCTGCTCGTATTGTTCACGCATAGCGACCAGCTTTTTGTAGGTGTTGTCCAGTTCGGGTGCGTGAGCGAGCGCTTCGTACTCTTTGATCTTGGCCAGGTAGGTGCCGGTGGTTACGTGACGGATTGCGGCAACAACCTGCAACTGCGACGTGCCTTCGTAAATGTTGGTGATACGGGCATCACGATAGATACGCTCGATGGGGTAATCTTTCATGTAGCCCGAACCGCCGAAGATCTGAATTGCATCGTAGGCCAGCTGGTTGCAATATTCGCTCGCCATCAATTTCAGCAGCGGCGTGAAGGCATCGGCCAAACGGGTGTAAGACTTCATTTCGGTGCGCTCTTCGGGAGTCAGTTTACGCTCTTTGCTGATGTGGGTGAGCTCTTTGTAAATGCTGACAAAGCGGGTCGTTTCGTAGAGCATGGCACGTGAAGCCTGCAATTTGGCTTTCATGTTCGAGAGCATCTCGAATACGGCAGGGAATTCGATAATTGGTTTACCGAATTGTTTACGTTCGTGTGCATACTTCAGGGCTTCGCGGTATGCTGCCTCAGAGAGGCCGGTTGATTGTGCCCCGATACCCAAACGAGCGGCATTCATCAACGACATCACATACTTGATCAGACCCATTTTGCGGTCGCCGACCAGTTCTGCCGGGGCGTTGGTGAAGACCAGTTCGCAGGTGGGTGATCCTTTGATACCCAGTTTATTTTCGATACGGCGTACTTTGACGGCCATGTTCGAACGGTCATAAACGAACATCGAAAGACCGCGGGCATCTGAGGTCCCCTCTTCTGAACGGGCCAGTACCAGGGAGATGTCTCCGTCACCGTTGGTGATGAAACGTTTCACGCCGTTGAGCAGCCAGGTCTGTTTCTCTTCGTCCCAGTGGGCTTTGAGCATCACGGCCTGAAGGTCACTACCGGCATCCGGTTCGGTCAGGTCCATGGCGCAGGTTTCCCCGCGTGATACCCGGGGCAGGTATTTGGCCTTGATCTCATCTGAGGCGAACTCGTTGAGGGTCTCGGCGCAGTCTTGCAGCCCCCAGATGTTTTCGAACCCGGCGTCGGCACGAGCCACCATCTCATTGGCCATGACGAACAGCGGAAGCGGGAAGTTCAAACCTTCGTATTTGCGGGGCAGCGTCAGACCGAACATTCCGGCCTTTTTGAGCATTTCGATATTTTGTGCAGTGCCGGGGGCATATACCACGTGGTCATTGACCACTTTGGGACCTTCGTGATCCACGCCTTCGGCATTGGGGGCGATCACGTCGCCACAAATTTCGCCGCAAATATCCATGACACGGCGGTAGCTGTCCATGGCATCTTCAAAGTCCACGGGAGCATAGTCGTATTTGCCTTTATCGGCATAACCCCTCTCCTTGAGCTCCACGATCCGTTTCATCAACGGGTGATTCAGGTGGAACTGGAGGTCTTTGTTATCTGTAAAGAAATTGGCCATGATCGCTGTTATTTCGAATTTTGTTTGTAATACTTAATCATTTTCGGGATCACCTCCATGACATCACCCGTGATTGCAAAGTCTGCGATTTTGGTGATGGGGGCGTCGGGGTCGGTATTGATCGAGATGACCATTGACGAACCATCCATACCGGCTGTGTGCTGGATCTGTCCGGAGATACCGCATGCGATGTAGAGTTTCGGGCGAACCGTTACACCGGTCTGTCCGATTTGGCGAGCGTGGTCGGCCATACCGGCATCGACAGCGGCACGTGAAGCGCCTACCTCGCCTCCGAGTACAGCGGCCAATTCATACAGCAGCGCGAAGTTCTCTTTGCTGCCCATGCCGTAACCGCCGGCGACGATCACAGGAGCCCCTTTGATATCGATTTTACGCGTTTCGATTTCGCGATCGATAATTCGAACTACGAAGTCGGTGTCCGAAGTGTATTTTTTGTAGTCAACCTTTTTAACGATTCCTTTCCCTGGAGTTTTGGCGACCTCTTTTTTCATCACGCCTTCGCGTACGGTTGCCATCTGGGGACGACAGTCGGGGTTGATAATGGTTGCGATGATGTTTCCGCCGAAGGCCGGACGGATCTGGTAGAGCAGATTTTGGTACTCTTTACCGCTCTTGTTGTCTTTGTGGGGGCCGATTTCGAGGCTGGTGCAGTCTGCGGTCAAACCGCTATGCAGGGCAGACGAAACGCGTGGGCCAAGATCACGGCCTACGGATGAGGCTCCGAAGAGAGCGATTTGCGGTTTCTCCTCTTTGAAGATGCCGCAGATAATGGCCGCATGGGGCAGGGTACGGTATGGGCTGAGGCATTCGGCATCAGCGACATGGATTGTATCGGCTCCATATTTGGCCAACTCATTTTCAATGCCGTCGAGTTTGTAACCGATAGCGAGTGCTTCGAGGTCGCACCCGAGCGTATCGGCCAGCACACGGCCTTTGGTCAACAGCTCCAGCGACACATCGGCCACCTTGCCGTCTTCAATCTCACAATATACGAATATGTTGTTCATCTGTTGTTCAGTTTTTACGGTTGTGGGAAGCTTAACCCAGTGTGTGGCTGGCGATCAGTTCCTGCATCAGGGATTCGATGTCGCGGTCATCGGCGGTGAGGCGTTTGGCCTCTTTGGCTGCGAAGACGACGTTGTCGATTTTTTTGACTTTGGTTGGTGAACCGGTCAGACCCAGTTGTTGGTCATCGGCATCAATATCGTTGACGCTCCACTCGTTGATGTTGAGGTAGGGGCGTTCCTGGCGCAGATCGGTATAATCTTCCTGAGCGGCCTGCATTTCGCTCGGAGTTTTGGCATATTTGTATTTCATCACCAGTTTGGCGTGGCGCGGGCGGCATTCGGGGGCCGAACCGTTGACGGTGACCAGCAGCGGCAGCGGGCAGGCAACGGTTTCGACGCCATGTTCCAGACGGCGTTTGATCACCAGCTCTTCGCCTTGGAATCCGACGATCTCTTCGGCATAGGTCACTTGGGGCCAACCCAATTTTTCAGCAACCTGCGGACCTACCTGGGCGGTATCGCCATCGATAGCTTGGCGACCGGCGACGATGATATCGGGTTTCATGTTGATTGCGGCGCGAGACAGGGCGTAAGAGGTAGCCAGCGTATCTGATCCGGCGAATTTACGGTCGGAGAGCAGTACGCCGCCATCGGCACCGCGGTACATACCTTCGCGGATAATTTCGGCAGCTCGGCCGGGGCCCATGGTCAGGATCTCCACGGTGCTACCGGGGAACATATCCTTGAGGACGAGGGCCTGTTCGAGAGCGTTCAGGTCTTCGGGGTTGAAGATTGCCGGAAGAGCGGCACGATTGACCGTTCCGTCCTCCTTCATTGCATCTTTCCCCACGTTGCGGGTGTCCGGAACCTGTTTGGCCAGGACAACGATTTTCAACGTTTTCTTCATTATGGATTCGTATTTTAGATGTTAGTTTGTAACCTTGTTCCTTGTATTTATTTTAAGGCCAAATCACCACAAATTTAAGATTTTTATTGGAATAACCCCCGTTTTTGTCCGAAAATGTTTGTTCGCAGGCGGTTGTATTGGAAGCGGCAGATGCTCGCTCTGGGGCATAAATAAAGGAGACAGTTTCGATCTGTCTCCTTTTATTTTATTGGTGTTTTAATGGTCCTTTTATTTCCCGGAACCTGTCAGCTGTTCTTGCTGCGGTTAGGGGTGCGAGAAAAGGCCCTTGATCGGATTGATCGCTATGGAACAACAATAGTTGAGTCGATCAGGAGGCCTTCGAAAGCGTTGTTTCGGCTACGCAGATCGTATCGCATGATATAGCTTGGCCCGATCGTTTTGGTTGTGGCGGTTGGAGCTGGATTCTCCCCGGTGATGGCTGTAATGGCCTTGGAGAGGAAGGGATCTTTTGTATCTCCCAACGGGTAGGCCATGTCAGGCAGATCGGGGTAAGTTGCTGCGATGTCGGGAGTCAAACCGGTAGGGCTGACTGCATTGCCGTTTTTGTCGGTATATTTGAACATCATCAGGTAGAGGATCCAGTTACTCAACTCAGGATCGACAACCGTTTGTCCGTTCTGTTGCACCGCAGGTTGAATCATGTTGCCTCCACAAAATTTGCCTCCGGTCGCGGTCCCTATTTGGACAACTGGCATATGGGCTTTCAGGCACAAGATGGTCGATTCGGAGGCGGATGCGGTCATCTGTTCGGTCAGTACGTACAACGGAAGTCCGTTCAGATTGATGGCGACGGACCGATCGAGATAGTGATTGAAATCGTAGTTATTCTGTTCGAGGTAGGCTCCATAGACGTCGTTATAGGCTTTGGACATGAGGATGTCACCAGCCTGCACGGCACTTTGCGGGGCCAGCATACTGCAGAGCTCCACCATTGTGGTCACTTCCCCTCCGGGGTTGAATCGCAGGTCGAGGACGATGTCGGTTACCTGCTGCTGTTGGAATTTGGCCATCACCTCTTGCAGACGAGGAATGGACTGGAGTACATAATCCGTATAGCAGAGGTAGCCGATGGTGTGGCCGCCGATCGTATAGACCGAATCCTTGACCACTGGATCCAGGTACATCTCTTGCGGTCGCAGAATAATTTTTTGCGAGCTGGTCGTGATAGTTGAGCCACTCAATGTTCCTTTTTGGACGGTAATATGGGGCTTGCCATAGTAGAGCAGGCTGTAGTTGCTGGTGGTGATATCAACCCCATTCACTTGCGTCAGAATATCTCCACGTTTAAGTCCGGCGGCTTCGGCCGGAGAGTTCGGGTAGGTAAAGAGTACGACGGCAAACAGGGAGCCTGAAGTGAATTGACCGAATGCCAAGCTGTAGCCGAATGTTTCGCCCTGATTGGTCACTGAACCGGTTGTCTCGGCAGCCTGGTCGCTAAGCATGGACCAGGCGTCTTCCGTGTAGCGCATGCGTTCGAAAAGAGCTTTGGAGTCAGCCTCTTTGGTGATATCGATGTCGGTAGGCAGCTCTTTGTTCCAGAGGTAATAGTTTTGCATCGATTCGACGACGAAACGGTTGAGGCGTTGGGTGAGTTCCGGGACGGTAGACTCTTCAGTGGGATCGGAATCGGTGTCTGTGCCTGGAGTTGTACCGGGATCTGGGGTGGGGTCATCGCCACAGGCGAATAGCAAGCATAGTGACAGCGCAAGGCTTGCAAAGCGAAGATGAGAGGAGTATTTCATATCGATGGCGTAGATGGATGTTGCAGTTTTTTCGCCTTTTAAGTTAAGGGTGTTTGGCCGAAAAAACAACAAAAGCGATCGTTTTACGATCGCTTTTGAAAAAATAGCACTACAATAAATTCTCTGAAGGAAGTTATTGTCCCGATTTTGGGTGTTTGCGGTTCAGACTGTCGGTCCAAAACGGTAGTCAGCAATCCAAATTAGCGAACGATTGTTTCGTCGCGGTCGGGACCAACCGAAATGATCTTGACGGGCACTCCGGTCTCTTTTTCAATGAATTCGATGTACTCTTTGAGCTCTGCCGGGAAGTCTTCGTAGTTGCGGAGCTTGTTGATGTCGCACTTCCATCCCTTGAACTCTTTGTAGATCGGCACAACCTTGTCGTTAACCTCGTATGGGAACTCGGTGACCTGTTTGCCATCTATTTCATAAGCGACAGCGACTTTGATCGTATCGAAGTCATTGAGAATATCGGCCTTCATCATGATAAGACCGGTCACGCCGTTCATCATGACGGAGTATTTCAGGGCAACCATATCGAGCCAGCCGCAACGGCGGGGACGACCGGTTGTTGCGCCGAACTCCATACCGATTTTACGCAGGGTTTCGCCATCGGCATCGAACAGTTCGGTTGGGAAGGGACCGCTACCGACACGGGTACAGTAGGCTTTGAAGATTCCAAAGACATTCCCGATGCGAGAGGGGGCGACCCCCAGACCGGTGCAGACGCCGGCGCAGAGCGTGTTGGATGAGGTGACGTAGGGGTAGGTACCGAAGTCGATATCGAGCATCGATCCCTGAGCGCCCTCGGCCAGGATCCCTTTATCTTCGTTGAGCAGTTTGTTGACTACATGTTCGCTGTCGATAAACTGGAATCGTTTGAGGGTTTCGATACCTTTGAGCCACTCTTTTTCGTATTCGCTGATATCGTATGCGAAATCGTACTGTTTAAGCAGTTCGATGTGTTTTTCTTTGAGGCGGTTGTATCGTTCGGTGAATTCACCGGAGATGATATCGCCGACACGCAGACCGTTACGTCCGGTTTTATCCATGTAGGTCGGGCCGATACCTTTGAGGGTTGAACCGATTTTGGTTTTGCCTTTTGAGGCCTCGGAGGCGGCATCGATAATACGGTGTGTCGGCAAAATCAGATGGGCTTTTTTCGAGATGAGGAGTTTGCTCTGCACATCTACGCCATCTTTTTCGAGTTGGTTGATCTCTTCGGCCAGGATGACGGGATCGATCACCACACCGTTCCCGATGATGTTGATGGAACCTTCGCGGAAGATGCCTGAAGGGATGGTGTGCAGCACATACTTTTTACCTTCGAAGTGCAGTGAGTGGCCGGCATTGGGACCACCCTGGAAGCGGGCGATTACCTGGTAGTTCGGTGTCAGTACGTCAACGACTTTGCCTTTGCCTTCGTCGCCCCATTGTAAGCCTAAAACAACATCTACTTTTTTCATTGGATATTCAGTAGCAGGATTTCAGCGCAAAATTGCCTTCAAAGTTACTAACTTTTCGATAATGTGGAAACTTCGTGCACAATTAATCGCTTGAAAAACGTTCAAAAAGGAAAAACAAAGGGTAAACAAAGGGTAAAACACGTCCTAACGTTAGCTTATACCTTTCTTTTTAGTTATAAGAGGAAGACATGGTCTGCGAGATTGGCCTGTTTGCTGGATTTCGGGTCAAGAACAGAATATGGCTGGCTGTTATGGTGAGCGGGTTTGTGCAGATTGATACCGGAAACGGGCGGTTTTCTGCCGCATAATTATTAACTTGCGCCCTGATTATGAATCCATACATGCGTAAATTTTTTGTCGGATTGCTGCTGTTTGTGACGCTGGGTTGTGCGGAGGTTTCAGCCCAGTTGAACAAAAACTACTTTTTCTGGGTGGGCAGAAGCTACATCATTGACAACAAATTTCGTGATGCAATCGAGACGCTGAATGTCCTGCTCAAGGTGGACAACAAGGCGTATGAAGGTTATTTCTTGCGGGGCATTGCCAAATATAATTTGGATGATCTTTTGGGAGCCGAGCAAGATTTCTCCATGGCGATCGAAACCAATCCTGTCTTTACGAATGCTTACCAGTATCGGGCCATTACACGTTCCCGGCTGGGGAATTACGACGATGCGCTCAAGGATTATCAGGTAGCGATCGATCTCCGCCCCGATCGTCCGGATCCCTATTTCAGTCGTGGGGTCACCTATTTGTTGAGCCAACAGTTTGAGAAGGCGATTGAGGACTTTACCATGTTTCTCCGCTTTGATAACAAAGTAGTTGACGCCTATATCAACCGGGGAACCTGCTATCTGATGTTAAAGGATACCACGCGCGCATTCGAAGATTTCAATACGGCGGTCCGAACCAATCGGGAGAGCCCGTCGGCCTATAATCGTCGGGGAACGCTCTATATGGATCAGAAGCGTTATGACGATGCGCTGGCCGATTTCAACAAATCGATCGAGTGTGATTCGACCTATTTGCCCTCCTATTTCAATCGGGCTTTGGTCTATTCGAATTTGAATCGACCGACACAGGCAATCGAAGATTTCAGCCGCGTGCTGGATTTGGATTCAACCAGTTCGCTGACCTACTTCAACCGGGCAATCCTGCGCACACAGATCGGAGATTACAATCACGCTTTGGAGGATTACGATAAAGTTGCCCTCTACTCTCCGAACAATGTGTTGCTCTATTATAACCGGGCCGGCCTCTATCGCCAGTTGGGAGATTACCCGGCGGCTATTGACGATTATACGCGAGCCATTGAGCTCTATCCCGATTTTGCCAATGCCTATTTGGGACGGTCAGTATTGCGCTATATGCTCAACGACATGCAGGGCTCGCGGAGTGACAAGAAAATCGCGGATCAAAAAATTGCGGAATATCGCTCCAAGCTGAATGACAGCACCTTCTCAGCGTATGCCGATACCAGCAAACGGTTCAATCAGTTGCTCTCGTTCGATGCGCATATGGGAGGCAATGAGGGGGCACAACGGATTGCTCCAACCAGTGCCGATATTGCGTTGTTGCCGTTGTTTAAGTTTTCGTTGGTTCGTCCCGATTCTACCGTGGTGCATACGACCTATTATGTGCCGAAGGTGGAGGAGTTCCGGCAACAGATTGGCAACCCCTATATGAAATTGGTGAATCGGGACAGTGATTTCCCGGCGGATTCGTTGTTTGCCTTTGATCGGGAGATTGCCGACTCGTTGCGGTTCAGCTTGCCGACCTGGCAGTTGCTGTTCAAACGCGGAATCACGCAATCATTGATCCGGCAATATACCAGTTCTATTGCCAATTATACGGCGGCGATCGATCTGGCGCCCTCCAATCCATTCCTGTACATCAACCGAAGTACGACGCAGAGCGAGATGGTGGACTTTATCACCTCGATTGACAACGGTTATCAGCGGATTACGGTGGATACCGATCCGGCCAGCCAACTCAAAAACAGTTACACCCGGACCTACAACTACGATGATGCGATAGCGGATTTGAACAAAGCGGCTTTGTTGTTCCCGGAGTTTGCCTACATCTATTATAATAGGGCCAATCTGTTGTGTCGTTCGGGACGTATCCCGGAGGCGATGGAGGACTACACGAAGGCGATCGAGTTGAATCCCTATTTTGCCGAGGCGTATTACAACCGGGGGCTGGTTCAGATCTTCCTGAAGGATACCCGCAAAGGGTGTCTCGATATGAGTAAGGCGGGAGAACTGGGCTTGCAGGATGCCTATCGCGTGTTGAAACTCTACGGCAGTACGTTGGAGAAATAGTTTCGATCCGTGGAGAGACGGGGTGTAAGGTGCGCAGCTTAACCGATGGTTTAGCGCCGCAATGTGGCTCAAGGATAGAGAAATAATTTTAAACAATAAATAGATAACAGATAAATGGTAGCAGCTTTACAAAAGAAGATCAGCGAGTCGGCTACGGCTCGTTGGAGTGTGTTAGCGCTGGTCGCTTTCACGATGTTGTGCGGCTATTTTATCACGGATGTGATGGCGCCGCTCAAAAATATGCTGGAGACGCAGATGGCTTGGGACAGCAGTGACTATGGGTTCTTTACCAGTGCATACGGTTGGTTTAACGTATTCCTGCTGATGCTGATTTTCGGGGGTATGATCCTCGATAAAATGGGCGTCCGTTTCACCGGCCTGATGTCAACGATCATCATGGTGGTCGGTGTGGGCATTAAATATTGGGCCATTGCCAGCGACTTTGGCGGATCGATGGTCCATATATTCGGGGTCTCTATTTCTACACAGGTGTTATGGGCTTCGATTGGTTATGCCATCTTTGGGGTCGGTATCGAGATTGCAGGCATTACGGTTTCCAAAATTATTGTCAAATGGTTTAAAGGTAAGGAGCTTGCGTTGGCAATGGGACTTGAGATGGCCTGCGCCCGAATCGGTACCGCGTTGGCGTTGGGAGTGACCCCGCTGTTGGCAGCACATTTCAAGTCAGTCAGCATGCCGATTTTGTTGGGGCTGTTGCTGCTCTGCATCGGTATGATTTCGTTTGTGGTGTTTGTGGTGATGGATGCAAAACGCGATCAGGAGCTGAAAGAGACTGCAGCACCCGAAGAGCCGTTCCGTTTTCGGGATATTTTCGATATTATCAAACTGAAGGGCTTCTGGTATATCGCTATTCTTTGCGTGCTGTTCTATTCGGCAGTGTTCCCCTTCTTGAAGTATGCGCCGGATTTGATGATCAATAAGTTCGGCATATCGAGCAAACTATCCGGTATTATTCCGTCGTTGTTGCCCTTCGGTACGATCTTGTTGACTCCCTTCTTCGGTAACCTTTACGACCGCAAGGGTAAAGGCGCGACGATCATGTTGATCGGCTCGTTTATGATTGTAGGTATCCATTTGTTGTTTGCCATACCCGCATTTACCAGCTGGTGGTTGGCACTCGCCCTGATTATTGCATTGGGTGTGGCTTTTTCGCTGGTTCCTTCGGCAATGTGGCCTTCTGTACCCAAGATTATTCCCGAAAACAAGTTGGGTACGGCTTATGCCTTGATCTTCTGGATTCAAAACTGGGGCCTGATGGGAGTGCCTTATTTGATCGGTAAGGTCCTGAATAACTATTGTGTCATCGATAACAATGAAACTGTAGCCGAGGAGATTACGGGTACAGTTGTTCCGGAAGTTACGACAGATGTCGCTTACGATTATACGATTCCAATGCTGATTTTTACGGCACTGGGGGTATTGTCGATCCTGTTTGCTTTCCTGCTCAAACGAGAGAATACGATCAAAGGATACGGCCTCGAACTTCCCAACATTCAGAAATAGTTCAATGCGCTCTGCCGACCCTGTGTCGGTAGCGCTTTTACAGAATCAGAGCTACTGCTAAAAGTAAACGCTTTAGTAGTAGCTCTTTTTATTCCGATTTTATTGTGGGTAGGAACGGGAACGAATGCCTACGGGCATTATATGTACACATTCGACGTTAAACCCCCATTGCATGGACGTTGCGGGGGCTGTGAAGAGGGTAGTCTGGTATCTCCGGCATAAAATTAAATGGGGAGGGATAGGAGTATAGAGAAGACTACGATCCTTGGAGTAAATCTCTCCACCCACGTTGCATCACAATTATTGTCAAGGGGTAATTAAGAAAATCCAGCGTGAATGCCCGGATAAACACGAATAGACTTGTGAATCTTTTGTGGTTAGGGGACAATGGCTGCACAATCGTTTGGCTAAAAAACAGATCCGGATCCACAGCTGCTAATCCAACTGTGCGACCTGGCACACCTTTTCAACCACTTGTTCGGGCGTAATGTTTTTCATACAGGGGTAATCTCCGTACGCGCAGGGGCGGTTGCCGTAGATCGAGCAGGGGCGACAAGCCATATCGAGCTGAATTGCATTTTTGGGATCTTGGCCCAAACCATAAAATCCGGCATAGGGGTGTGTTGCCCCCCAAATAGATACTACTGGAACCCCCACCAACGATGCCATATGCATGGACGAAGAGTCCATGCTAACCATCAAATCCAGGTTGGAGACCAATTCCATCTCCTGTCCCAATTTGATCCGACCGATTACTGAAGTTACTCGGGGATACTTCTGTTCCATCCGTTCCGAGTACTTCCGTTCAATTGGCCCGCCTCCAAAAATAAACAGCCGTACGTTTTTGCGTGTCGAAAGGTTTGCGATTACCCGCTCCATCTGATCTAACGGATAGATCTTTCCTTGGTGTTGGGCAAACGGGCCGATTCCAATCCAGGTATAGTTGTGTTCGCCAGCCAGTTTGGCGGTCTCGGGGCTCATTGTATACTTCACCCGGGGCGGTACAGCGATCGGTGGAATGTCAAAACCCAGTTTAAGAAAGACATCCCGATAGCGTTCAATCGTAGTCTTTAATTGTACCAGTTTTTTGTTCTCTAACGCGACCAGTGCTTTTTTCTCTTCACGGCCTTTATCGATATGTACCACTTTGGCTCCCCGCAGGCAGAGTACTTTGCGCAACATTTTGGTCCGGATCACATCATGTAAATCCGCAACCATGTCAAAACGGCCCAGTTCAGCACTTAACCGCAATAGGCCACGTAGCCCCTTATGCCGTCCTTTGAAATCCGGAGAGATGAACTCCAGGCGTTCAATTCCGCGGAAGAAGGGCTGCAAAAAAGAGGGGGTCATCATCACGATCTGTGCGTCTGGGTAGGCTTTGCGCAAAGCACCCACGACCGGTGCGCTCATTGCAACATCGCCCATCGCCGAAAGGCGAATCACCAAAATCCGTAATGAAGCCGATTGGGAACGAGAAACCATGTAAAGACTATTTTGCCGCGTACAATACAGGATTCAACTCGGGATCGTTGTACATTTTCATCTGCTTGTATACCTTCATGTACTTACGGCCGGCAGCCATATCCTCCAACAGCTCTTCGATAGCAGTGGTCAGGTCCTGTTGTTGCTGAAGCAGCACGTCGAGTTTACGTTGACACTCCTGGATATGTTTGTCGCTCACATCGGTTCGTTTGGTCTCTTGAGCCATGTGGTAAACCTTCAGTGCCAAAATTGACAGACGGTCGATTGCCCAAGCCGGGCTTTCGGTATTGATTTTGGCATCGGCAGCCACCTTCACATCTTTGAATTTGTCCAGGAAATAGCTATCGATATACTCCACCATATCGGTTCGCTCCTGGTTTGAGCGGTCGATACGGCGTTTGAGTTCAAGCGCTGCAACCGGATCGATTTTGGGATCACGAATCAAGTCCTCCAGGTGCCACTGCACGGTATCTATCCAATTTTTCAGATAGAGCAAATACTCGATCGAACCCTTTTTATAAGGATTAGCAATTGGTTGATCCACATTGTCATAGCGATGATAATCTTCGATGACGGCCGGGAAAATTTCCTGGCAGAGCGTTGTGAAGTTCATAAGGCTTGGGATTAATACTACAAAACTAAAGAATTTTGTGCAAATTCCAATATTTCTCTATTTTTGTGTATGTCTGCTAAACCTACAAAAGGAAGCCACATGAAAGTGAAAATTATTCCTCTGTTTCTGCTTGGCGCATCGGTCATGGCTTTTTCTGTCCAGGCACAGGATCGTCTGACGCGTCAAGAGTATATTCAAAAATACAAAGCTTTAGCCATCGAGGAGATGGAGATTTATGGCATTCCGGCCAGTATCACCATGGCGCAGGCCCTGCTTGAGTCAGATGATGGGAACGGTCGGTTGGCTCGTGAAGCGAACAACCATTTTGGCATCAAATGCAAGAGTAGTTGGACCGGTATGACCATCTCTCACGACGATGACGCCAAGGGGGAGTGCTTCCGCAAATACGCCACGGTGGAGGACTCCTACACCGATCACTCGGAATTTCTGGATAAGTCGGCTCGTTACCAGGATCTGTTCAAACTTGATCCGTTGGATTATAAGGGTTGGGCTTATGGGTTGAAGCAGGCGGGTTATGCCACCAATCCGGCCTATGCCGAGTTGTTGATCAAGATTATTGAGGACAATCAACTCTATCATCTTGATCGGGGCGAGGAGTTAACGCCAACCCCGCAGCAGGCTGTCGAGACCCCGCAACAGACCTTGGCGGCTGCAGAGCCTGCCACCAACGAGCCGGTTGTGGATGTGGACAATTACAGCATTGCCATTACGGGGGACGCCGGTCACCATACCGTATATCACAACAACGGCAGCGAATTTACCACTGCTCAGGCGGGTGACACTTACGCTACCATTGCCTCCGAATTTGGGCTTACGGTCAAAAAGCTGCTCAAGTACAATGATCTGACTACGGTTCCTGTATTGAAACCGGGCGAAATGGTTTACTTGCGGCAGAAAAACAAACGCAGTGAAAACGGCAAGTTGATTCATGTGGCCAAAGAGAACGAGACGATGTACAGCATTGCTCAAAAGTATGGAATTCGTTTGAAGAATCTTTGCAACATGAACCGTCGCGCAGCCGATAGCGAAGTGAAGAGCGGACAACAGATTCGTTTGATGTAATAAGCTTTCAACAGCGATCTTTAACCTCTTCGTAATTGTAAAATTGCGAAGAGGTTTTTATGTCGGGTGTACTGAGATGGCAGGACAAGGATGGCAGATAAGTGATAGGCTGCCACGAAATGGGAAGCCTGCATCGAACGGTTGGTCAAAAGAACGAAAGGAGACGGCCACGTGTCGCAAATATCTGTTGACCCTGTAATAAAGATCTGACTTAGATTATTGCGCTCTTTCAATGATCGCTTTGGTAAGAATAACGAATGTTGTTACCTTTGTGACATAAACTAACGATTTTCGGTACTCGGTTTGCTGCCCCATGGGGTTGACCGTTGTTACAACGCTGAATGCTGATGGACCGAGTTTCATCGTAACATTACCTAACAGATTATCTTAATACTCCAAAAAAATTATGGACAGTGACCCTGGTGCGACGTTAAATGCCGCCCTACTTGACAAACTCAGCGGCAAAGCCGCCCTCAATCAACTTGTTTTTGACAACACTTTTTCGGTTTTTACCTCATTGAAAGAGACACTGCATGAAATGGCAGCAGATCTCGATGATCGACTGGAAGAGTTGGATCGCGAAGTCAAAATCGAATACCGCGATCGTGGTAAATTTGAAGTGCAATTACAGATCGCTGATGATATTCTGATCTTCAGCATGCACACGAACGTGTTCGAATTCAATCGTGAACACGATGTTTGGCAAAATCCTTATGTACAAGAGAATAAAGCCAACTCTTACTGCGGTATTATCAGTATTTATAATTTTCTGACGGACTCGTTCAAGTATAACCGCAGTGCAGATGAGGGGTACCTGATTGGACGAATTTTCGTCAATCGCGAAAAGCAATATTTTGTCGAGGGGAAACGTCAGGTCGGTATCCATCACGATCATTTCGGCTCGCATCAGATTGATCGGGAGGCACTGATTCACATCATTGAGGCCTCGATCGATTATGCGTTGGACTTCGATCTGCTCGTACCCCCATACGACATTGTTAAAGTTGTTTCGGTGGATCAGTTCAATACCAAAATTGAGAATTCGAAATTCCAAACCGGCAAACGGCTCGGCTACACCTACGAGCTGGACGATATTTAGAAACGAGTGAAAGCTCTTTGCGGTGCCATGGAACACCGGGACCAGATAACCGAAAACCATACGGAGCATATGCAACAATCATATGCTCCGTTTTTTGTGCCTGGAGGTGAGAGGACTGTACTAAAGGGATGTTGCATTATAGGACGGGTTGTGGAGGGCCGTCTGTATATTCGGATTTGTTGATGCCGGGTATTGCGAATGTGGCTATTCAAACAAACAAATTTATCTCTTGGATGAAAGTAATGTAGTGTGGGACATGGTCGAAACAGTGTCACTGATGCGTTCGTGTGCAATGAACAGGACCAGATCATTGTGCGGCCAAGTGGGTAAAAGTTTTGTGTGGATCGGTCTATTGGTCTGTTTTTACGGTAAAACCGTACGGTTTGTGGCGGTGCAGTTTGAACTCCTCGAGATTCTGATTATCTTTAGTGCCGTGAGGGTAAGGACTTATCGTTCAGATGCAATCGATTGCGACCGATGAGCCCTCCTGATTGGTTAAATACGGACAAGTATGAAGACAAAGAGCAAACGAAATATTTTACGACGTATCGTCAGTGTAGCGATATGGTGTGTGGGGGGAGTATTAGCAGTCGTATTGCTCTTGTTTATCTATTCGTGGATCGCCGAATATCGGCCTGCTGCCGTTGAACCACTCACTCCGCTGCAGGGCGGGGCCGCGGTGCAGAAACCGGCCGATCGTGTCCGTTCGGAACAGTCGAGCGATGTCAACAGAGAGTCCGAAACGACCGATTCGACCCGTACTACGGCTCAAGGAGCACTCCCCAAACCGACCCCTTTTGCCGAACCATCCGATTCTGTACGAAATTTGGCGGAGGCCATACCTGTGGGACAAATGCCGGATACCATTCGATTGGTAAGCTGGAATATTGGCTACGGCGGGTTAGGGGATGACATGGATTTTTTCTATGACGGAGGCCAACGTGTGCGGGACAGCCGGGTACGTACGGCAGCAAACCTCGCCCGTATTGTGTTGACTTTGCAACAGATCGATGCCGATGTGATGTTGTTGCAGGAGGTGGACCGTTCGTCGCATCGGAGCTATCGGATCGACGAGGCGGCATTAATTTGCCAGGCTTTCCCTGAATATACCGCTCTGTTTGCCTATAATTATCGGGCTTGGTGTGTTCCAATACCTCTTCATAATCCGATTGGTCGGGTGAACAGTGGCTTGTTGATGCTTTCCCGTTGGGAACCGATAGATGCTGTACGCCTGCAATATCCTTCTGCCTTTTCTTTTCCGGTTCGGTTGTTTAATCTGAAACGTGGACTATTGTCTGCCCGCTTCCTGACGGAGGCCGGTGATACAATCATGATCAACAATACACATAACACGGCGTATGATACCGGTGATATGCGCTATAAGGAGTCTGTCTTTTTGGCCGATTTACTTGCTGCGGCCGATTCTGCTGGTATGGCAACCATCACTGGGGGCGATTGGAATCAATATCCGCCGGATTATATTCCCACGGCGGCCGAACTGTCCAATCCCAATTTTGTGCCGCAGCCGATTGATTATAAAGGATTTCGCCGCGTAGGACGATTTGTTTACGACGAGACTAAACCGTCGTTGCGTTATCTTGATCACCCCTTTGATCCCGACTCTTCAGTGCAGACCTTGACCGATTTCTTTTTTGTTTCGCCCCAGATTGAGGTGTTGTCGATCGAGACGCTACCATTGAAATTTCGCTGGAGTGATCACAATCCGGTTGTCATGACGATTTGTATAAAACCAAAACGTTGATTGGATTTGTAATCAGGAGTTAAGGAGACAGTATATGCCGGTTCGGAGCGTTGACTGTAATCTTTGTGGCATGGAGAAGACTGACTCCAAGTCGGTTGGAAACTGTCCAGAATCCTTTGGAGGATACATGTGCATGACCGCATTGAACCCCCGGCTGCATCGGTAGCAATTGAATTAAAAACTTTACGGGGAGAGGCCAAAATCCTGACAGGTAAGCGTTATGAGTAAGAGGTGAAAATTGGTGATAGTGCCGTGATGTTCTGTGTATAATTGGTGTCAAGTTGTAGCTTGATCGATTGATCTTGAGGAAGAGCTTGTTCGGCATGAAAAAAATCGCAGCAGAGTTTTATTATCGCTGAAAAAGACGTACCTTTGGGCAGCTTCGAAACGGGCCTGCACGTAAAGCAGAGCCGCATATTGGATTGCGGAGGTGTAGCATGTGTGGCATTTTGTTTGGAAGAAGTTGGATCATACAAACCAAAAACAGATACAGATGAATATTCCGTCTAATTTGAAGTATTCGAAGGATCACGAGTGGATCCGGGTTGAAGGCGATGAGGCTTATGTAGGCATCACTGATTTTGCACAGAGTCAGCTGGGCGATATTGTTTTCGTCGATGTAACTACCGAGGGTGAGACGCTTGCTCAGGGTGAGGTTTTCGGTACGATCGAGGCTGTTAAAACGGTTTCGGATGCATTCCTGCCTGTAGGAGGTGAGGTGCTGGAGTTCAATGCTGCGCTCAATGACGCTCCCGAGATGGTGAACAAAGATCCTTACGGTGAAGGCTGGATGGTTAAGATCAAGATGACCAATCCTGCAGAGTTGGATGCACTGCTCTCCGCCGAGGATTATGCGAAACTGATTGGCTAATTCAGAACGTTATTGCTGAGATTATAGACAGGGTGATGCCGACAAAATGTTGGTAAAGCCATGTTGACCAAAGAGGGGGGAGGTTTTGGCGTAACGTCGCGTTGGATGCTGCGGCGGTTTACAAAACAGATCCGATTCTCAAGAAGATAAGCACTATAATCTCAAAACATAGAGGGCTGTCTGCAAAACTCTGACAGACGGCATGCCATAAGGGCGAGCTACAGATCAACTGTAGTTCGCCCTTTTTGTGTATGGCTGGCATGGTTATGGCAGTAGTATTAAGATTGTAGTACTGGTCCAGATGGATCATGTCCTGAAAGTAGGGCATGTTTTGTTGAGGTGTTGTGGAAATTTGAATTTTCAAGTGATTCCGTGCAGCTTGCTTGGCTGGGGGAAAAGCTGGTTGAAGTGGGAAAGGACTCTGCGACGAATGGTGCGACGAAAAGCGAATGCAAGAGACCGATTATCTCCACAGTCTGCCGTGGAAATGGTGAATTGTTAGTTATGTTTGACAAGGCGGTGAGCAAGCCTCGACAGAATATGAATTGGGGCTGCATTCGATGCTGAAATCGTTTCTTGGATGGGCGCTTCGAAGAGTCGGGAAAGAATGCATCAGAACGATATTTTTGGGGAGAAGGATCCAAAGGTGCTGATAGCCTGGGCCCGATCCTGGAGTTAGTATTATCTTGATAGCAAATCGCGTCTGCGTGAGGAATAAAGTTCTTTTCTCAGCGTCTTAAACGATTTTCCCATGTATGGGGGGGGAGAGGAGCTCACTTGGATGGTATTGAGTGTAAAGGGTAGGCGATGTCTTGGAGCTCGTGAATCCGTTTTTGGATCCGTTGTAATCCGCACCGTAGCAGAGGTGTGTCGCGAAACCGATGTTTGAACTCCTCATCGGTTAACTGTAGCCAGTCGTTTGCAGTCATCTCTGCCAACCCGGGAGTAGGAGCAAAGCAGGTGTGTGGCGACACAGGGGCGTGGCGGTTGTGCGGACAGACCTGTTGGCAGGTGTCGCACCCAAAAATCCATCCATGCAGCTCCCCTTCGTTGTCGGGCTCTGCTTCGATGGTGCGGCGAGCGATGCAACGGGAGGCATCGATGGTGCGGTTGGGGCCGATGGCCCCGACCGGGCAGGCCTCCACGCAGGCCCGACAGTTCCCGCAGGGATCGATCGGTGAGAGGGGGGTATCAGGTTCGAGTTCGGCGTTGGTGACGATGAGCCCCAGAACGACGAAAGAACCTATACCAGGCACAATCAGTAGTGAATTACGACCGATACGCCCTACGCCGGCTTCGGCGGCCCAGCTCTTTTCGAGAATGGGGGCTGTATCGACGAACAGACGGCCGGTCGTATTGGGAATGAGCTCTTGGATATGGGCGAACAGGGCGCGTAGTTTCTCTTTCAGTACCGAGTGGTAGTCGCGTCCCCACGCATAGGATGCAAAACGGGTGATGAGGCCTTGGGCGGGTGGACGTTTGTAGCTGATGGCACAGACGATGATTGAACGTGCCCCTTCGACCAATAAAGTTGGATCGAGGCGCTTGTCAAGGTTGCGTTCCATGTAGGTGAGTCCACCGTGATGGCCCTGATCGAGCCATTGCTGGAGTTGATCACGACGCTCCTCGAAGGGCCGACAGCGGGCGATTCCGCAACGATCGAAACCCAATGTTGAGGCATATTGGTGTATGGATTGTTCCCGATTCATAATCTAAACATCGTCAAATGTAACGATTTTATAAGAATATGATCTATCTTTGTTCTTGATAACATGATGTGAAGTGTTGTCCAATTATCACGCATAATGAAATTTGACACATTACGGGAGTTGTATCTGCATAGTGTGGAGGCATTCGCATCTCGTCCCTGTTTTTCGATGTATGGGGGAGAGGCGCTTACCTATTCTGATTTTGCCAATCGGGTTGACTCTCTTGTTGAAATATTCCTCAATGCCGGACTGAGCAGTGGGGATAAAATAGCTCTTCTGAGCAGTAATATGCCCAATTGGGGCGTAACCTATTTTGCTGCGACCATCTCCGGAATGGTCATTGTGCCCATTCTGCCCGATTTTTCCGGGCCTGAACTCGATCGAATTATTCTCCATTCGGAGGCTAAAGCTTTGGTCGCATCGGACCGTCTCTATTCCAAAATTTCGAAAAAGGTGATTTCGGGGTTGCGTTTGGTTGTCCGCAGTAAAAATTTGGGGGTAATCAAACAACTCGATGGTGAACGTGGCAAGATTACGTTTCCTCAAGGGGATACGCTTGCCGCTATTATTTATACATCAGGAACCACCTCCTCGCCTAAAGGGGTGATGCTCTCGCATCGCAATTTGTGTAGCGAATTGGAGATGGTGAGTATCTTGCAACCAGTTTACCCTGATGATGTCTTTTTGTCGATACTTCCCCTGTCTCACACGTATGAGTGTTCGTTGGGCATGTTGCTGCCGGTGATGTGGGGAGCTTCAGTGGTTTATATCGATAAACCTCCTACGGCATCGGTCTTGTTGCCGATTCTCAAACAGGTGCGTCCAACTGTCATGTTGACGGTACCCTTGATTATCGAAAAGATCTTTAAACATAAAATCTTACCGCAATTTACAGGTAATTGGTTGTTGTCCTGGATGTATCGAAAAAATTGGGGCCGTAAATTCTTGCATCGGCTGGCTGGGAAAAGGCTTGCCGAGCTGTTCGGTGGTCGAATCCGTTTTTTCGGTATCGGGGGGGCCAAGCTCGATCCGACGGTAGAGCAGTTTTTGTACGAGGGCAAGTTCCCTTACGCTATTGGATATGGGTTGACTGAGACAGCTCCTGTGCTGGCAGGGGTCAATCCGAGTATGGTGCGTCATCAATCGACCGGTCCGATGTTGCAAGGGATTGAGGCTCGTCTGGACAACGTCAATGAAGCGGGAGAAGGGGAGATCGTGGTTAAGGGACCCAATGTGATGATGGGTTATTATAAAAATCCGGAGGCTACGGCCGACTCTTTTACCTCGGATGGGTGGTTCCGTACCAAGGATCTCGGGATGTTTGACTCGGATGGTTATTTGTATATTAAAGGGCGGTTGAATAATATGATTTTGGGCCCCAATGGTGAGAATATCTATCCGGAAGAGATTGAAAATGTGATCAACGGTCATGCTTTGGTCTCGGACTCTTTGGTTAAGGAGGATATGGGTAAATTGGTGGCCATCGTCCATTTCAACCGGGAGGCTCTCGAGCAAAAATATCATACGGTTCGCGAGAATCTGGGTAATCGTATGGAGCATATCAAAAAGGAGTTGATGCATTATGTCAATTCCAAAGTCAATAAATTTTCTCGTATTTCGGTGGTTGTGGAACAAGAGGAGGGATTTGAAAAGACTCCTACGCAGAAAATCAAACGTTTCTTATACACGAAAAATACCAGACATCGCAAATCCTGAAAGCTACCGATCTGTATAAGTTCGATTTCGCTGGAACCCTTATGCCATAAGGGTTGTATAATATTTGTGCCGATAGAGTGGATTTGTTATCTTTGCTAAACTTGTGTTTGATTTTGGTCTCCAGGTCGACCGTAATTTTGTGTTTTTTGCAATATGCGGTCTGGCGGGATCGTTTATCGCTATGGATTAGTTCAAGGAGAGTAGTAGTATATGAGTGGTAGTGATATTAAATATTTGATTCCCGCAGAGGGGGATCAGCTTTGGGGGTTGACGGTTACCAGTGTCGGCAGTCAGGTGATCACGGCCGAGGAGGAGTATCCACCCCAGAACCACCCCAAAGGCTACTTTTTTGATGTGGAGGCTGGGCGTGTTTTGGATGAATTCCAGTTACTCTATATCACCGATGGCGAGGGTGAGATTACCTACGGGGAGAAAAAGATTACACAGCGCCTTACGGAGGGAAAGATGTTTCTGATCTTTCCCGGAATGTGGCACACCTATCGCCCCGACGAACATTCGGGCTGGAAGGAGTATTGGATCGGTTTCAAAGGGGAGATGATCGACCGTTTAGTTGCGGCCGGGTACTTTACGCCGGAGATACCGATTTTTGATATGGGACTAAACGAACCGATCGTCGATTTGTACATTACGGCACGGGATATTGCCAATGCGGATCGCATTGGAGCTCAGCCGGCGTTGTCGGGGATTGTCATGCACATGTTGGGGCTGATGTATTTTCGTCAGAAGAGTCATCTGCTCGACGACGAGAATATGATCAGCAAGATCAACAAGGCTAAAGTGGTGATGCGCGAGACGGTATACGAGAACTTGACGCCTCGTGATATTGCCGATCGGGTTGGATTGGGATATTCGGTTTTTCGGAAAGCATTCCGGGAGTATGCGGGTATTGCTCCAGCGCAATATATGAAGGAGTTGCGGGTCAATGAGGCGAAATTGCTGTTGGCCAATACAGCTCACACGATCAAGGAGATCTCCTATATTCTCAAATACGATAATCCGGAATATTTTTCGATTGCTTTCAAAAAGCGAACGGGCAAAACGCCGTTGATGTATCGTAATTTTGCCCGCCAGAAGGGGGAGCATAAATAATTGCGATTCGGGATCGAGTTGCCGGAGAGGAGATGTCGCTTGCAGCAAAGCGGTGTATGAGTTTTCTCGATTACGAGTTGATCTAAGGCAAATGTCCGACCCTGCTGGAATTGCAATTTGTTGTAGTTATTATAGTGTCCATGCAGGAGATCAACCCTGCATGGACAATTTTTTTCTGGATGGAGAGGACAGAAATCAGTGCATGGGCTTCTGAGAATAGTGGGTGACAGAATAGAGTGTAGAATATAGACCGACTTTCCGGATAAAACAAGAAACGAAATTTGACACGTGGAAGGTGGTCACCCGTTGTGGTTGCATCAATAAAAGAGGCCAGTCGATTTGAACCGACAGGCCTCTTTTATTACATTAAAATATCGAGGAGACTCCTCGTGAATTATTTGATCATGTCGAAGTGGGTGTACGGAACCAATACTTCCGGAATGCGGATACCTTCCTGGGTCTGGTTGTTTTCGAGCAGCGCAGCGACAATACGCGGCAGGGCCAATGAACTTCCGTTCAAGGTGTGTGCGAGCTGCAGCTTTTTGTTGGCGTCGCGGTAACGCAGCTTCAGACGGTTTGCTTGGAACGATTCGAAGTTGGATACCGAAGAGACCTCCAACCAACGTTTCTGTGCAGCCGAGAAGACTTCGAAATCGAAGGTCAGTGCTGAAGTGAAGCTCATATCGCCGCCGCAGAGGCGTACAATACGATAAGGCAAGCCCAACTGCTGAACCAACCCTTCGACATGTTTAACCATGCCGTTCAGCGCCTCGTAGGAGGTGGCGGGGTGGGCAATCTGTACGATCTCCACTTTGTCAAACTGATGTAGACGGTTCAGTCCACGTACATCTTTACCATACGAACCGGCCTCACGACGGAAGCAGGGGGTGTAGGCGGTCATCTTGATCGGGAAATCCGACTCGTTGATGATTACATCCCGGTAGATATTGGTTACAGGCACTTCGGCGGTTGGGATCAGGTAGAAGTCATCCACCTCGGCGTGGTACATCTGACCCTCTTTGTCGGGCAGCTGGCCAGTGCCGAATCCCGAAGCACGATTGACCATCAACGGAGGCATCACTTCGGTGTAACCGGCAGCGATATTGTTATCGAGGAAGAAGGTGATCAGGGCACGTTGCAGTGCAGCGCCTTTGCCTTTGTAAACGGGGAATCCTGCGCCGGTCAGTTTGACACCCAACTCGAAGTCGATGATGTCGTATTTGGCAGCCAGTTCCCAGTGGGAAAGTGCATCGGCCGGCAGATCCGGGTTTTGGCCTCCCATCCGAACAACCACGTTGTCTGCAGCGGTTTTACCCAGTGGTACTGAGCTGTGCGGGAAGTTAGGCAGCGTGACGATCAGATCGGTCAGTTCGGTCTCGGTCTGTTTCAGCTTCTCGTCGAGCTGTTTCGAACTCTCTTTGAGGGCTACGGTCTTCTCTTTGGCGGCGTTGGCTTCGGCCTGTTTGCCTGCCTTGAACAGTTGTCCGATCTCTTTGGAGATGGCATTTTGCTGGGCCAGGTTGGCATCCAATTCGGCTTGAATGGCTTTGCGGGCATCATCCAGTTGTTCGATGCGATCCACCGTTGCGGCGGCATCCACACCCTTCACGGCCAAACGCTCGAGCGTAAAGGCTTTGTTGTCTCTGATTTGCTTAAGTGTCAGCATGTTTTCCCTGTTTTGTATTTTATTTTCGATATTTTCAGCCAGTGGAGCAAAGATACGAAATTTTCATACCTTTGTCACTATGAAGCATATTTTTGTCCATTCGCTCCGAAGTGCCGTATTAATCGGAGTTTCAGCCATGACGATGTTGAGTGCTTGTGCCGGGAACGACTCGTCTCGCACAGGAGATGCTGCCGTGAATTCCAATCAGACCAGTTCATCGACCAATCCGACTCTGTTTGAGGAGATTTCGCCGGTGTACGGTGACCGTTTTGTACAGGGAGACCGTGTTCCTATCCGCTATACATTGTGTCAGGGTGTTGTGGCGGACAGTGTCATACTGACCGTAGACAATCGTCGTATCGGCCCAGTTGCGGCAGAGGGGGTTACCTACAATTTGGGACCGGCGTATCCGATCGGACGGGTGGTGTATCGGTTAACAGCCTATAGCGGGGCCCAAAGTCAAAGTCGAGCAGGTGAATTCCTGGTATTGGCGGCGAAGGCTCCTGCAATTTATGGCCACAGCGTAAAAAAGAGTTATCCGCATGATCGGCAGGCGTACACACAGGGATTGTTGTTTCATGACGGAAAACTGTACGAGAGTACAGGCCTGGAGGGGCAGTCGACGCTTCGCGAGGTGGATTTGGCGACAGGACGCGTGTTGCGTAGTCGTCCATTGCCGGATAACTACTTTGGAGAGGGGTTGGAGTTGTTGAACGGGAAGCTGTACCAACTTACCTGGCAAAACAACAAAGCCTTGGTCTATGATGCGAAGAGTTTCGATTTGCTCCAGGAGTTCGATTACGGCGGTGAAGGCTGGGGATTGGCTACGGACGGAGAGGTCCTCTATATGAGTGACGGTTCGGAGAAGATTCGCGTACTGGATCCGGAAACCTTCCGTACAATTCGCACGATCGAGGTCTACACGGACCAAAACAAGGTGATGTACATCAATGAGATGGAGTGGATTCGCGGAGAGCTTTGGGCCAATGTCTACATGTCGGACAATGTGATTCGGATCGATCCGCAGAGTGGAGCAGTACTTGGGGTGATTGATTTGAGCGGTTTGCTGTTGGCCTCTGATCGGGATGAAACGACCGATGTGCTGAATGGTATCGCTTACGACAAAGCGACCGGACGCATCTTTGTGACCGGTAAAAATTGGAACAAACTTTTTGAGATTGCGGTCGTGCAGCATTGAGCATTGCGGATGCAATGTCGAAGTTTTTTCTACTCGAGTCGTGTACCATCTTGTAATTGTCCCCAAACGGAGTGGTCAGAGACTGTGCGTAGTGTAGTGATGACCGCGCAGTGAACGTAGATCCTGAACTTGCGACTTTGGCAGAACTACGATGACAAGATTGTACCGCCTGAAAGCAGTTGGAGAAGCAATATCTTATTGATTAAAAAATATTTAACGGAGTAATTTATGTTGAAATTCTCGATACAATCCGAGATGGCCCGTCGTATTTTGATTTTGGATGGCGGGTTTGGTACGATGGTGCATAGATACGAACTTACTGAAGAGGATTTCCGGGGTACAATGTTTCAGGACTGGCCGATGCCTTTGCTGGGGTGTAACGAGGCGCTGGTGATGAGTCGTCCTGATGTGTTGACCGATATTCATGAGGCCTATTTGCAGGCCGGTGCTGATATCGTTTCGACCGACACGTTCAATGCCAATGCTCTGTCGTTGTCGGATCAGATGCTCGATTTTTATGTGTATGACATCTGCAAAACGGCGGCATCTATTGCGCGGGCTGCGGCCGATAAATATACACTGTTAAATCCATCCAAACCACGTTTCGTGGCCGGTTCGATTGGTCCGGGGAATCGTTCTGCCTCCATCTCGCCCGATGTGAATGATCCGGCGGCACGTGCCGTCACTTTTGACCAACTGTCGCAGGCCTATTACGATCAGGCACGCGGTCTGGTGGATGGCGGTGTGGATCTGATTCTGTTGGAGACCTTTTTTGATACGTTGAATGTCAAGGCGGCCATTTTTGCTGTCGAAAAGTTGGCTAAGGAACGTAAAAAGCCCATTCCAATTATGGTTTCCGGAACGTTGACTGATACTGGGGGACGTACATTGGCTGGGCAGACTGTTGAGGCGTTTTACGCTTCGGTACATCATGGCAACGTAATTTCGGTCGGCTTGAATTGCGGACACGGGGCGGAGCGAATGCGCCCCTATATCGAGCGATTGTCGGCTGTGGCGGCTTGTGCGGTGTCGGCGCATCCCAATGCGGGATTGCCTGATAACGAGGGCCGATATGGCGAAACGCCAGAGATGATGGCTGCAACGATTGAGGGTTATCTCTCTGCTGGACTGCTGAATGTTGTGGGCGGATGTTGTGGTACGACCCCCATGCACATTGCTGCGATTGCGGCTGTGGCCTCTAAATATGTACCCCGTCAAATTCCGCAACCCAACAATCAGCTTTTGCTGAGCGGTCTGGAGCTTGCGACCTTCCCAACGGCGCAAGGCCCGACACTATTGGGTACACGTTCCGATGCAACGCACTCTACGGCGTTTGCGGCGGCTATCCGGGATAAACGTTACGCCGAGGCTGTCAATACCCTTCGCGCTGAGATAGAGTCCGGTTCTCCGTTGGCGGTGGTCGATGTTGATGATCCGATGGTCAGTGGAACAGAGACGGTGCGCAATCTGCTCAATTTGGCGATGGCAACGCCGGAGGTGGCTCGAGTTCCGGTTGTGGTTTTCTCTTCGGAGTGGAAGACCTTGGAGACCGCCATGCAGTGTATGCAGGGCAAACCGATAGTCGGTCCGTTGACACTTGCCGAAGGTGAGGAGGAGTTTTTACGTCGATTGTCGTTGGTGGATCGCTATGGAGCTGCCGCATGGATTGCTTTGATCGACGAACAGGGAGCAGCCGACACGCTCGACCGAAAACGGGACGCTGCACAACGCATAGCCGTCTTATTGGAGCAATCCGGTTTCCCGCAGGATAGTGTCGTGATCGACCCTGTGCTGTTGCCGGTGGTGGATCATCCGGATACGGCCAAACAGTTCCTGGAGATTGTAGCAGGACTTCGGACCGCTCATCCGCAATGGCGGTTAGGAGGAAGAATCAACGTTTTCTCGTCTGAATTCCAGGGGTGCGATGCGGCGGTCAAAATGTTAAATAGTGTACTGTTGGAGCGTGCTGCTGCACTTGGTTTGGACTTCGCATTGGCTGATCCTCAAACTGTACCACCTACGCAGGATCAACCTGCACAGTTGCGGACTGTGTGTGAACAATTGATCGCAGCAGACAGTACGGGAACGATTGACGCATTGATTGATCATGTTGTTTCTCAATGTCCTGAATCCGTTCAACAGTTGGGTGGTGCAACGACGGACGACAAACTTTCGTTGCAAATACTGTTGACGGAAAGGATGGATGCCTTGCTCAAATTGGAAAAATGTGTAAAGGAGGGCATTGCTCCATTGGCTTTGTTGCAGCGGGTGATCCATCGCAGTTGCCAGCAACAAAACGACAGGGCGCAAGCAGCAGCGTCTGCTGCAGATCCCGCAACGGACAAATCGCGTCATCTGTTGTGGGTGTCCATCGATAATACGGAATATGATTCGTCTGCAGAACTGTTAAAATGTCTGTTGAAAGGTTCGGATTTTCAGGTGGAAGAGGTGCAATATAGGACTGAGCCCAAACAATTGATCGAATGTTGTCGGCAAAGTGATTGCGCGGCTGTTGTGTTGTGTGGAGCGACTTCACGTGCTCTGGGCTTGATCGAGTCAATCTTGACGACAGTTCAGAAGGAGGGGGTGATGTTGCCTTTCTTAGTAGGAGGTGCGGCAACTTCGGTGCTTCATACTGCGGTAAAATTGGCTCCCAAGTATGCCAATGGAACGGTTGTCTATCTGCCGGTACCGGTCACGGCTTTGCAAATTATACAGCGTGTTTGTTCGAGTGAACGGGATATCTACCTGATCGATGTGCAGATGGAGCAGATCACCCTGCGGGAAGAGTTTGCCAATCGGGCCAAAAACCGACCTTTCCGAACTTTGGCTGACGCGCGAGCTCATGGACTCAAAGCTGACTTTAGCCGGGTTAAGGCGCCTTTAAAGATTGGTCGGGAGAGTTTTGTTGATTACGACTTGAAACGGTTGTTGCCGCTGATCAACTGGAGTTATCTGTTCGGATTAGCTGGAATGCCCGGCCGCTTCCCGGACCTACTCGATGATCCGACAAAAGGGGAGCAGGCTCGTCGGCTGTATGATGATGCCCAACAATTGCTGCAGGAGATCATTGAACAGGGATGGTTGCATGCGCAAGGTGTTGTGGCACTCTATCCGGCTCGTCGGGATGGGGATGATATTGTGCTGTACGAGGATGTGGCCTGCACGAAGGAACTGTTGCGTATGCCGCAACTCCGTAATCAGCAGAGTTCGCAGGCTGTAAACCTTTCGTTGGCAGATTTTGTGGCTCCGGCAGGAGATGTTCCCGATAGTGTAGCTCTTTATGCGGTAACTGTTGGTGCGGGACTCGATGCTTTGCAGCAGCGTTTGCGTGAGGCAGGTGATGAGGCACGAGCCAAACTGGCCGGTCTGTTGGCCGGCCGTCTGTGCGAGGCGATGGCGGAGGAGATGCACCGTTATGTTCGGGTGCAGTTGTGGGGTATTGAACAGGCGGACCAGCTGACCCCTGCAGAACTTTTGGAGGGGAAATATCCCGGTATCCGCCCCAACTTCGGCATGCCTTCGTGCCCCGATCGTTCATATCGCAAAACGGTGGCAGAACTGTTGCAACTTCCGGAAGCCATCGGGTTGCAGGTAACAGACCAGTATGAATTGATGCCTGCTCCGGCTTTGTGTGGATTGATGTTTGCGCTGCCGGAGGCTCGTAACTTCAATGTCGGACAGGTCGATGCCGAGCAATTGGCGGCCTATGCCTCTTGTCGAGGAATCAGTGTGGAGCAGTTGCGTAAACTGATCCCGCAATATATACAGGCGTAAAGCCGAATCATAGTAAACAAGCAATCTTTGTAATTCGAAGTGATGACTCAACAACTGTTGGATACGCTCAAACGTGAGGCGTCAGAACTGCACGACTGGACAGTCTCGTTCCGTCGTACGATTCACCAATACCCGGAACTCTCTTTTGCCGAACACGAAACTGCACGTTATATCGCTGAACAATTGACCGCTGAGGGGATCCCTTTTCGTCCGATTGCGGGAACAGGCATTTTAGCCAAAATCGAGGGAAAAGGCGATCTGTCGCGATGTGTGGTCTTGCGGGCCGATATGGATGCTTTGCCCGTGAGTGAGCAGACCGGTTTGCCTTTTGCCTCATGTCACGAGGGGGTGATGCATGCCTGTGGGCACGATATGCACATGGCCTGCCTATTGGGGGCAATGGTCTTGTTGAACCGGCATAAAGCGGAGATCGACGGAACGATCTTTGGACTCTTCCAACCGGGCGAGGAGGTGTGTCCCGGAGGGGCCAGTTTGGTATTGGCCGAGGATCCCTTTGCGGATTATCAGGTGATAGCCGTAGTGGGAGAACATGTCGGGGCAGAGATTCCGCTTGGACAGCTTGGATTCCGTCCGGGCAAGTATATGGCCTCAGGAGATGAGGTGCGGCTTACGGTTAAAGGGAAAGGTGGGCACGGAGCGTTGCCGCACAACCTGAACGATCCTGTTGTGGCGGCTGCGGCCTTGATCACTGCGCTGCAGCAGATTGTCAGCCGGAATGCCGATAGTCGGATGCCGACCGTGTTGTCATTCGGTCGGGTGATTGCCGAGGGAGCCACCAATGTGATCCCTTCCGAAGTGCATATTGAGGGTACCTTCCGTACCATGGATGAGGCCTGGCGGGCAAAGGGCAAGCAACGTATTCGTGAAATTTCGGCGGGTATAGCCGTTGCGTACGGCGTTGAAGTCGACGTCAATATTGCCGATGGATACCCTTGTGTGGTCAACGATGATCAGTTAACTGAATATGCTCGTCAGCTGACTATGCAGATGTGGGGCAAAGAGAATATACAGGCGTTGGATTTACGGATGACAGCGGAGGATTTCGGCTATTATACGGTTCGTTATCCGAGTCTGTTTTATCGTTTGGGGACTGCAGGTCCGGACGGTACCTCAGGTGGCGGATTGCATACCGGAACATTTAATCCGGGCGAGGCGGCGCTGGATCAAGGGGTAGCAACCATGGCTGCCTTGGGTCTGTCATTACTCGGCCAAAAGTAGAGTAAAATGGTGGGTATGGATTTACATGCGATCTATTTTACCTGCCAACACATGATGTCCATTTTGGAGAGTATAGAGGTGTAGTGCATTTAGCAGTCAGTCAGTTGTCTTCCTGATATGTTTCAGTTTTATTGGTATTGAGGGTACACTGAGATCAGTGTTGTCTGAACATAGCGTTATAGGGAGAGTTGTCCCTAAAAAAGAAGCGGGGAACAGGCTTATGCTTGTTCCCCGTTTTGGTGAATTAAATAAACTGACTGATTTTCTTGTTTACTACCCAAAAGATTCTCAATTGTAAGGTATGCGTTGAGTTTTGGATTTTCAATTAGTCAGGGAATATTACTCTTGTCTATAATGGAATTTAGGACTAAAAGTAACAGGTTGAAACCATTTTGTGATAAAAAGTTCTAAATCAGTACCGTTTTAATTGGCCGCTATTGAGCTCTTTCAACCAGCGGTCGAGGGCTGTGGAGATTTCGTTGTAGTAGGCAAATTCCGTGCGTAATGCAAAGCCATGGTAACCCTGTGGATAGATATGCAGTTCGGCCGGGATGTGTTGTTGTTCCAAAGCCAGGTAGTAGAGCACACTGTTAATGGGCTTGACAGATTTGTCTTGTGTACTGGTGGCGATAAAGGCCGGAGGGGTCTGTTCTGTGACCTGTTTATCCGGGCTGAAACGAATCACCAGTTCATCCGTAGGATTGTCGCCGAGCAGGTTGCGTCGTGAGCCTGCATGGGTGATAGAGGCATCCATGGAAAGAACAGGGTAGAACAGAATGGTGAAGTTCGGACGATCCTCAGCATCTAATAGAGTTGAAGCTGAAGCAGCCAGATGTCCTCCCGCAGAGAAGCCCATAATACCAATCTTGTTAGGGTCGATGTGCCATTCATTGGCATTTGTGCGGAGGAGTTGCATGGCTTTGCGTACATCGGCCAAAGGAATGTTGTAGTGTCCGTTCGGCATGCGGTAGCGTAGAACCAAGGCAAAGACACCCCGTTCACGGAACCATTCTGCCGGGCCCAGCCCTTCGTATCCGTAGCAGGTTGCACCGTATCCGCCACCCGGGCAGATCAGTACGGCCTGACCTGTCGCTTTGTCTGGATCGGGTTGTACAATAAAATAATCAGCCTCGACGGCACCGCCCAGCACATCCGGGGTGACCGTGATGTTTTCCGGAGAGAGACCGTTGCTCTCAGCGGGAGGGGCGTCGGGGTAGAGGGCTTGTGGTTGTGGTCGTTGTGCGGGTTGGTCCGCCGGCACGGGATTGGCTGCCTGCAAGGAGAATGAGAGTGTGCCGGCAACCCACAATAACAGTGTATGTTTGAATTTGGTCATCATATCCATCAACTATTGCGATAGTGTGCACAAGATAGTAAAAAAAACAGTATTTACCGAGGCTGATGAATATGATGGTTCAGGGAGTGTCGTTCTGGGGATAGAAATTCGGCGATAACTCACAAGACAATTCTGTTGTATGAAACACATCTGCAAGATGGCTTGAAATACCGAATATTGCGAATCGGACTTTGGGTAGTGTTTGGTGTCTGAAAGGGAGTGTATGCAATCCGTTTTTTGAGGCCAGAGTATGGATGTTGTTACCTGATATCAAAAAAAAAGACGATGATTATCAAGTAGGATAATCATCGTCTTTATAATGCCATTCAGTGGCTTTAAGCCTCTTCCGTATTGGTAGCGAATGCCATGATTTTGTTGTATTTCTTTTCAATTTCGCGTAACCGTTTGATCTCTTCTTTGAGTTTTGAAGGGTCATTTTTGGCCAATTTTTGATTGGTCACCTTCAGCTCACGACTGTTGGTTTTAAGAATAAACAACTCTTCAATAATTTTGGCAATCGGTCTCTGCATGTACATGGTAGTAAAGTCTTGCAGATTATCCGGCATTTTTCCCCTTGGCATAGTTTTAATTTTTAGTTAATGCGATGAATCTTTTTCCCTACAAAGGTAAAAAGATTTTTTTAATGAAGAATCACTATTTGTCGAATAACAAAAAGTAAGCCATAAATATTATTTTAATTCATGGTTGTATTTGTGAAATTCAGAGAGAGGATAGTCTCTTTTATTTTGGATTGGATTATCTAATGGAGTCGTTCGAACCGTCTCCTTATTGCAGGTCTGGCCCGATCTGGTCAGTCGCTTATCGGGTGTTTGTTTAATCGGACTTAAGGGCTTAATTGGACGTGAATATTGAGCTAACCCCTGTTCCGAATATTTATATGCGATAAATTGATGCCTAGTCAAACTTTTTTATGACCTCCATGCATTTTTATATTTTCTTTAACGATAATACAGTTATAATATTGTTCAATCAAGAAAATTTTAATTCTAACAAATTTCCTTATTTGTAAATTGATGCAGATGTTGAAATGCCGATGGCGCTTGAGAGTATCATACGAAACAATTAGTTGCGAAATAACCTGTTGTGGAGGGAATGTGTTGGACCTTACGACAAATATGTATATATGTATAGGTGATAGTCGGATTTGTCGGAAAGATATTATCCGAAGTACAAATTTGTCTATGCTGCATAGCCTATTTCAAGGAAATTTTGTTTCATTGTTGCATAGCAGAGACTTTTTTAACGCTGCGTTGGTCCGTAAAATGCAGTGTGTAGCCATCATGTGGGTAATCGGTTATCGGTGCGACTCTTCTGTTTACCTAATTCGTGTATCTGTTAGAACTTTTTTGCATCATTTGTGCGATTTCGCATTTGCTTCTATGTTGCTTTCTTGTATTGGGGATTCATTGCTTGTCGATTGGATACGGTTCCATAACTTGAGGCAATCAAACTTGTCGTGTTTGATGTGGTGAATAAGATGGAACGAAGAACTCATAATAAATTATGTGCGGAGTTAGGTTGCGGTATTCGTATAGACAGTGTGTAGAGAGAGTGTGTGCGGGTCCCCATTGTATGGAATCAAAGGCAGTGTTTACGGTTTTGCAGGATATGTGGGATGGCTAATGAAGATGGTTCCGGATGGGATACGGCACGGGGACCAACGAAATAGGAGTATAAAGTGCAGTGGCGATGGTGAGATGTTGCGTACTCTGTATTTTTATATAGCTTGTTATTTGCCCTTTGAGCAATAATGATTCTGGCTTCCAAGGTTTGCGTTTACATCGTTTCAGGATAGATTTACACAGTTTACTGACGATTTGGCCATTGAGTCGATACCAGTTTCTGATAGGAGTACGAGCAGCAAGGCATGCTGGTTGCATGGATGCCCGTACAGCAGCTTGATGACTATGATCCATCTCCTTTGACGGAAGATGTGATGGGAAAAGGACTTGGATCGTAAGCAGTGTTGTAAACCTGAATAACTCGAGAGATGGGGCAGGATGGGAAATGCTACGGTGTGGACACAACTTTTTGTGTGTGCATCCTGACCAGGGCAGGCAGAGAACGGAGATACAATAAAAAAAGACTCGCAGTTTTGCGAGCCTTTTTGTTTGTGGGAGCTGAGGGAATCGAACCCCCGACCCTCTGCTTGTAAGGCAGATGCTCTGAACCAACTGAGCTAAGCTCCCTCTTTGGCTGCAATCATTGTCCCGATTGCGAGTGCAAAGATAGGCAAAATCTTTTTACCTCCAAATTTTCCGAGGCAAAAAAATGCTTTTTTGGTGAAATTTATTTTTTCACGGCGATTGCAAGCTCTTTGAGCTGCTCATCCGAGATCTCCGACGGGGAGTCGATCATCATATCGCGTCCGGCATTGTTTTTCGGGAAGGCGATAAAATCACGGATAGAATCCGCTCCTCCAAACAGTGCGCAGAGACGGTCGAAGCCGAAGGCGATACCTCCGTGAGGTGGCGCACCATATTTGAAGGCGTTCATCAGGAAGCCGAACTGTTTTTCGGCCGATTCGTCCGTGAAGCCGAGTACCTCGAACATTTTCCGTTGCAGGTTCGAATCAAAAATACGCAACGAGCCGCCGCCTACTTCCACGCCATTGACAACAAAGTCGTAGGCGTTTGCCCGTACCTTACCAGGATCGGTGTCGAACAGATCGAGGTCTTCCAGTTTCGGAGAGGTGAATGGGTGGTGCATGGCGTAGAAACGGTTGGTCTCATCGTCCCACTCCAACAGCGGGAAGTCGATAACCCACAGCGGAGCAAAATTCTTGTGGTCCCGCAATCCCAAACGGTTACCCATCTCGAGACGCAACTCGCACAGAGCTCCGAGTGTCTGTTTGCGAGCGCCGGAGAGGATCAACAGCAGATCGCCCGGTTTGGCGCCGCATTTGGCAGCCCAAGCTCGCAGATCATCCTGTGTGTAGAATTTGTCCACACTCGATTTGAAGCTGCCGTCGGCTTCACAGCGGACGTAAACCATTCCTTTGGCTCCGATCTGAGGCCGTTTGACAAATTCGGTCAGGCCGTCGAGCTGTTTGCGGGTGTAACCGGCACACCCTTCAGCGCAGATAGCTCCAATATATTCGGCCGAGTCAAATACTCCGAACCCCTTACCCTGTGCAAGCGAGGTAATATCGTTAAAGGTCATTCCGAAACGGATATCGGGTTTGTCCGAACCGTAGTTGGCCATCGCATCTGCCCAGGTCATACGCGGGAAGGGCTCGGTGAAGTCGATGCCGAGGATATTTTTGAACAGGTATTTGGCCATGCCTTCGAAGACTTCCAACACATCGTCGCGATCCACGAAGGACATTTCGCAGTCGATTTGGGTGAACTCGGGTTGACGGTCAGCACGCAGGTCCTCATCGCGGAAGCACCGTACGATTTGGAAGTAGCGGTCATAACCGGATACCATCAGCAACTGTTTGAAGGTCTGAGGTGATTGCGGCAGCGCATAGAACTGTCCGGGGTTCATGCGGGAGGGAACCACGAAGTCGCGTGCCCCTTCGGGCGTCGATTTGATCAGGTAGGGGGTTTCGATTTCGAGGAACCCTTTACTGTCAAGATAGCTGCGTGTAGCGTGCGCGATGCGGTGACGTAGAATCAAGGCATTTTTCAGCGGATTACGACGCAGATCGAGGAACCGATAACGCATGCGCAGATCGTCGCCACCATCGCTGTTATCTTCAATGGTGAAGGGAGGAGTCAGGGCGGCGTTGAGGATCTTCAGGTGGTCGAGTACCACTTCGATTTCACCGGTTGGAATTTTTGTGTTTTTTGAGGAGCGCTCTACGACTTTACCCGTAGCCTGGATAACATACTCACGTCCTAACTGTGCGGCAACCTCTTTGACCTCGGCAGGCGAATGCTCTTCGACTACCAATTGGGTAATACCGTATCGGTCACGGATATCAATGAAGGTCATTGCACCGAGGTTACGCACCTTCTGTACCCACCCCGCAAGGGTGACTTGTTGTGATAGATTGGCGAGACGTAGTTCGCCGCATGTGTGGGTTCTGTACATTATATGGAATTTTACTATTTTTGTTCGTACAAGTTGGGGAGTATGCTGTTCTTGTTTTGTGCATGCTCCGTATTGTATTCATTCCGGCAGCGGGCGTAACAGAGACAACCCGAACCGTTTAGCCTCATTGAACGGACCTCAAAGGTATAAATTTATCATGAACGACGTACAAAACAGAGATGATTTTTTCATGCGTCAGGCGTTGGTAGAAGCACACAAGGCATACGATCTGGGGGAGGTTCCCATCGGTGCGGTGGTGGTGTGGAACGATCGGGTGGTTGGCCGGGGGCACAATTTGGTCGAGACCTTGAAGGATCCGACGGCACATGCCGAGATGCAGGCTATTACGGCTGCAACGGCCTCGATTGGAGGAAAGTATTTGGCCGAATGTCGCCTTTATGTGACGGTCGAACCTTGTACCATGTGTGCCGGGGCCTGTTACTGGGCTCAGGTTGGCAAAGTTATCTACGGAGCGGCTGATCCGAAACGGGGCGTTTCACGTCTTGGGCAATCGGTGTTCCATCCGAAGACTACCGTCGTGAGTGGGGTATTGGAGCAGGAGTGTGGAGATTTGGTTCGCTCGTTTTTCCAAAAGCTACGCAAATAATTGCAGAAAAATTTTGTGAGTTATGGCGGGCATCAGCGAGTTGGTTCGCTAACATGTAATTATGTGATTGCCAGGACAATAGTTTTCAGCCTTTGGCTCTATTTTTTCCTGCATAGGGTGCCTTCTGAAGGGTAAATACGTGAATAGTGGCCTTTGACCGTACTGGCTAATTCTTAGTTGAAATTTTATTGAACGATTTTATTCTGTGAAAAAATCGTTTGAAGCGTTGATGCAAAACATAGTGGGCCCAATGACAGGGCCACAATGGCAAACAAAGGAGGTGGGTGTTTTCTCGGATGCCAACTGAAATAAAAAAGCAGGAGAACAATTGTTCTCCTGCTTTTTTATTGCTGACGGATGATCAGTTAGTCTTTGTACACCTCTTTACGAGCAGCTTTCAGCGTGTTTTTCATCAGCGAGATGATGGTCATCGGACCTACGCCGCCCGGGACCGGCGTAATGTAGCTGCATTTGGGTGCCACTTCGTCGAATTTGACATCACCAAGCAGTTTCCAACCCGATTTGGTCTTGTCGCTCTTGACGCGGGTGATTCCTACGTCAATAATCACTGCTCCTTCTTTGACCATATCGGCCGTAACAAACTCGGCATGTCCCAGAGCAGCAATGATAATATCGGCCTGGCTAACCACCTCTTTCAGATTCTTGGTGCGGCTGTGGCACAGCGTAACGGTGCAGTCCCAACCTTTCTGAGAGAGCAGGTTGGCGATCGGACGGCCTACAATGTTGCTGCGACCGATTACGGCACAACTCTTACCGGCAGTTTCGATATTGTAGTGTTTCAACAGTTCGAGGATGCCGTCAGGAGTTGCGGGCAGATAAGCCGGCAGACCGGAGATCATACGGCCCGTATTGACCGGGTGAAAACCATCCACATCTTTGCGGGGGTCGATTGCCTCGATCACCTTCTGTTCTGAAATGTGTTTGGGCAGCGGAAGCTGTACGATGAATCCATCCACTTCGGGATCATTGTTCAGTTTCGTGATTTCGCCCAGCAGATAGGCTTCGCTGATCGATTCGTCCAGACGCAGGACGGTTGAACGAAATCCCACCTCTTTGCAGCACTTCTCTTTGTGTCCGACATAGGTCTGGCTGGCCCCATCGTTACCGACTAAAATGGCTACCAGATGTGGAGCCCGGTGACCCGCTGCCACCCATGTCTCTACTTCGGTCGCAATCTCTTTGCGCAGTTTGGCTGCGACCTCTTTACCGTCTATGATATTCATATTGCGTTATGTTTTTATTTTATGTTCACGCTGATTCGAATCTTAATTTGCTTTTAGATGTAAGGAGCAATCCGGTACAGCAGTTGGATCGTAATAGAATTGAGTCTCATCCATATACGACAAACTCCAAACAATGGCCGCAAGAAATCATCAGACTGAACCTTTGTAGGTCAGGTTCTATTCCTTGCCGTCCTGTGTTCTTCTTATCCTTCCTTCTACCTAAATCAATTGTCGCTTAAATGGTAGCGCAGATTGATTCCAGATTTGTCGCCTTTGAACTACGATACGATTACCGACGGAAGGCTCTTGGATTAAAGCCACGAGGAAGTTTGGGAATGCCGCCTGCCATGGTCTTCATCACCTTGCGGGTGTCTTCAAACTGTTTGAGCAGTCGATTGACATCTTGCAGGGTGGTGCCACTACCTTTGGCAATGCGCTGCCGGCGACTGCCGTTGATGATCGACGGATCGGCACGTTCGGCCGGTGTCATCGAGTGGATGATAGCCTCGGTCTGTTTGAATATGTCGTCGTTGATATCGACGTTTTTGAGCATTTTACCCACGCCGGGGATCATGCCGGCCAGATCCTTCAGATTGCCCATCTTCTTGATCTGATTGATCTGGTTGAGGAAGTCGTTGAAGTCGAACTGGTTTTTGACCAACTTCTTTTTCAGGCGGCGAGCCTCCTCTTCATCGTATTGTTCCTGGGCCTTCTCGACCAAAGAGACGATATCGCCCATGCCCAAAATACGGTCGGCCATACGCTCGGGATGGAACACCTGCAGGGCATCCATCTTTTCACCGGAGCTGATGAATTTCAACGGTTTTTTGACCACGGCACGGATCGAGATGGCGGCACCACCTCGGGTGTCACCGTCGAGCTTGGTCAGTACGACACCGTCAAAATCGAGGCGATCGTTAAACTCCTTGGCGGTGTTGACCGCATCCTGACCGGTCATTGCATCGACCACAAAGAGCGTCTCGCTCGGATGGATAGCCGCTTTGATCGCCGTAATCTCCTGCATCATCTGCTCGTCCACTGCCAAACGACCTGCCGTATCGACAATCACCGTGTTGATGTGTTTGTTGCGGGCGTATTGGATGGCGTTTTCGGCAATCTGTACCGGATTTTTGTTGCCCTCTTCGGTGTAAACCTCTACCCCGATCTGTTGACCCAGCACCTTCAACTGTTCGATCGCTGCCGGCCGATAGACGTCACCAGCCACCAACAGAACCTGACGCCCCTTTTTGCTTTTGATCAGGTTGGCCAGTTTGCCCGAGAAGGTGGTCTTACCGGAACCTTGCAGACCGGCAATCAGCACAACGGCCGGATTGCCTTCCAGCTTGATGTCGGTCATGGTGCCGCCCATCAATGCCGCCAACTCGTCGCGCACGATCTTGGTCATCATCTGACCCGGCTTGACGGACTTGAGAACGTCCTGTCCCAGTGCTTTGGTCTTCACCTCATCGGTGAAACTTTTAGCAACTTTGTAGTTGACATCGGCATCGATCAACGCACGTCGGATCTCTTTGAGGCTTTCGGCGACATTGATCTCGGTGATGCGACCCTCACCCTTGAGGATCTGAAATGACCGTTCGAGTTTATCGGTAAGATTTTCAAACATGGCGTAATCGGTGTATGTGAATTGGGCCGAACAGACCCTATTTGTTGCGTTCCAATACGAAATAAGCCAACTTGCGCAGGCTCTCGCGAACCGGTGAATCGGGATAGCTCTCCAACGAGGTGAGCGCTTTGTCCCGATATTGTGCCATCACTTCGGCAGCATGCTCCAGCCCTCCACGTTCACGAACCGTACGGGCCAAATATTCGACATTGTCCGGTTTCTGACGGATGTCGCTCAATTTGCCGATCAGTTTGCGCCGTTCAGCCTCTGAACTGTTTTCCAGAACATAGAGCAGCGGCAGTGTGATTTTGCGTTCGCGCATATCGCCGCACATCGGTTTGCCGGTCACCTCCATCGGGGAGTAGTCCAATATGTCATCTTTGATCTGGAAGGCAATGCCGAGATTGGTGCCGTAGGCACGCATGGCTGCAACCTGTTCTTCCGGAGCTTTGACCGAGATGGCGCCGATTGCACTGCAAGCAGCCAACAGTGAGGCCGTTTTCTTGTAAATGATGTCGAGGTAGAGCTCGCGCGTCATGCGTAGACTCTCCGAGAGTTCGGTCTGGGTCAGCTCCCCTTCACTCATCTCGTGAACGGAGCGGGTGATCTCCAACAGCATGTCGTTGCCGCCCTTCTCCATACAGACGTGATAGGTGCGGGCGAAGATATAGTCGCCGATCAGCACAGCGGTGTGCGAACGCCACAGGGCATTGACCGACGGAGCTCCGCGACGGACAAAGGCTTCATCCACCACATCGTCGTGAATCAGCGAGGCGGTGTGCATCATCTCGACCAGTGAGGCCCCCAAATAGCTGTAGGTATCGATCTCGCCGTGCAGGGCTGCTGAAAGCAGGACCAACAGCGGTCGCATCTGTTTACCCCGATGAGAGAGGATATAGTTGCAGATCGAAGAGACATAGGCGCTGCCGCTATGCAGAATTTCGGCAATGAAACTCTCGTAGCGGCGGACCTTGTCTGCAATGGGTTGTTGTATCTCTTCGAGTGTGACCATGAACGTTCTGGAATCAAGAGTACAAATATCTGCGTTTTTTCCGAATTGGCCAAGTCGCCGGTGGATTATCTCAACAATTTTTTGTTACTTTGCATCTCAACCTTAGATTTTTTCTGACGGCATGGAGCATAAAGCGAATGTCACTCGGGCACTGCCCTATATGGTTGCGTTGATCCTTTTTCTTGTGGTCACGCTTTTCTGTTTTGCCCCTCAGTTCCAGGGTAAAGAGTTGGTCCAGCATGATATCATGCAGTATGAGGGCATGACTCACGATATTTTGCAGCATCGCGAAACCTACGGTGAGGATCCGCAATGGGAGGGGAATATGTTTTCGGGCATGCCGGCCTACCTGATCAACATGAAGTATGATGGGGCGCTGGTCAAAACCATCTCCAAAGCGTTCTATTTCTTGGGACAGCCTGCGGCGCTGACCTTCCTGGCGATGGCGATGTTTTTCTGCATGTTGCTCTGCATGAAGGTAAATCCGTGGATCGGTCTGATCCCGTCGCTGGCATACGGCTTCTCAACCTACTTCTTTATTATTATAGGTGCCGGACATATGACCAAAATGATGGTGTTGGCCTTTGCCCCGATGCTGTTCGGAGGAGTTTGGTATGCATTCCGACGCAATATGTGGGTGGGTAGCGCATTGACCGCATTTTTCGGATCGATTATGATCGGAGCCAACCATCCGCAGATTACCTACTACTTTTTAATGATCATTGCGGCATTTTGGATCAGTGAACTGGTTCGCGCCTGGAAAGAGAAAATCCTTCCGCGTTTTGCCAAGGTGACCGGCTTGCTGTTGGTGGCCGGCGTGTTGGCTGTGGGCAGTAATGCCGGAATGCTCTACTACATTCAGACCCATTCGAAAGATACGATCCGCGGAGGAAGTGAGCTGAAATCGTCGGCCTCGACCATGGAGGGTAAAGAGGGGCTCGATTTGGAGTATGCTACGGCGTGGAGCTATGGCAAGGGCGAGACATTCAATCTGTTGATCCCGAATCTCTATGGAGGCTCTTCTGAAGGCGGATTCAGCGAAGATGGTGAAGTGGCCCAGGCACTTGCCAAATATGGTGCCCGCAATATGGCTACCCATCTGCCCGCTTATTGGGGGCCGCAGCCGATCACATCTGGACCGATGTATATCGGCGCTGTGGTGCTGTTCCTGGGGGTACTGGGACTGTTTTTACTGCGCCGCCGCTCGACCCTTTGGATTTCGGTGATTGCCCTGCTGGCGATTCTGCTGGCGTGGGGTAAAAATATGATGTGGTTCACGGAGTTGTTCTACCACTACTTCCCGATGTACGATAAATTCCGTACCGTTTCGACCATTTTGGTGATCGTCGGGTGGTGCGTGCCGTTGTTGGCCGCCTTGACCCTGCAACGGCTGTGGAGCGGGGAGGTGCCCCGTGAAAAGCTGATCAAAGGGCTGAAATATACAACCATCATTTTGGGCGGTATCACGTTGCTGTTCTTGATCTTTGGCGGTACCTTGCTGTCGTTTACAGGCGAGGGTGACAGCCAAATGTTCGGTGGGCAGCAGGTGGAGGATGTCTTTGCCGCTATGCGCGCCGAACGGGCCTCCCTGATGCGCGCCGATGCTTTGCGTTCGCTGCTGTTTATAGTATTGACGGCTGGAATGGTACTGCTGTTCTACCTCCAAAAGATTAAACGCGGCGCATTTGTCTCTATCTTGGGACTGCTCGTGATAATCGATATGGTGCCGGTCAATCTACGTTATTTGGACCGGGACAAATTTGTGGAACCGACTCGCAATGAGTTCCGTCCCACGGAGGCCGACCAGCAAATCATGGCGGATAAGGAGTTGGGCTATCGCGTGCTGAATATGACGGTCAGCCCGTTTAATGATGCGACCACCTCCTATTTCCATCGGTCTGTGGGTGGTTACCACGGGGCGAAGCTGGGTCGTTATCAGGACCTGATCGAACATTATTTGAGTAAGATGGATTTGGGCGTGTACAATATGCTCAATACCAAATATGTAATTGTTCCGGACGAAAAGGGACAACCGCTCGTTCAGCTTAATCCGGAGGCCAACGGTGCTGCATGGTTTGTCGATTCAGTCCGTATGGTGGATGGTCCTGATGCTGAGTTGGCAGCTCTGGACGGTCTGGACAATAAACATGTGGCGGTGGTGGATAAACCGTTTGCAACGCAGGTGGGTAACATGGCTGTGGCTGTGGGTGATTCAACCGACACAATCTCGATGACCGAATATCGTGTGAATCTGCAACGATACCAATATACCGCTTCATCGCCGCGCGTGGCCGTCTTCTCGGAGATCTACTATCCGAAAGGGTGGACTGCTTGGATCGATGGCAAGGAGGCTCCCTATTTCCGGGCCGATTATGTGCTGCGAGCCATGGTGCTCCCCGAAGGGTCGCACACGGTAGAGTTCCGCTTCCGGGCTCCGCACTATACGCTGCTCTCCACGTTGACGCTGATTTCGTCGTTAATCTTGTTGGCCGGAGTTGTTGCTGCCGTGGGGGTGTCTGCCTGGCGTGCTTATCGCAAACAGAAAGATGTAGAGTAGTTTGTTTGAACGATGGATAACAATAAAAGAATTCGGCGGAAGGTCCGCAATGCCTATATCATTTCAACAGTCAGTGTCGCGTTGGTGCTGTTTCTGCTGGGGAGTGTAGGTTATTTGATTCTCGGTGCGTTGGGAACGACTCAACGTTTGAAGGAGAGCATGACGGTCTATGTGATGCTTTCCGATACGGTTTCGGCTCAGACCACTACGGCCATCGGTGAAAAATTAAAGGCCAACAGATCGGTCCGTGAGATGAAATTTATCGGTAAGGATCAGGCGGCGCAGGAGTTTCAGGAGTATCTGGGGGATGATTTTATCGAGTTCTTGGATCAGAACCCGTTGCCGGATGCCTATGAATTGAAGATGACGGCTGCCGCATCGGATAAAGCCTCGCTCGAAGCACTCGAAAAAGAGGTGTCGACTTGGGAAGGCGTAAACGAGGTGGTGTATCAACGTGGCGTCTTGGAGCAGATCGGCCAGAATATCAATAAATTCAACCTGATTTTGCTGCTGTTTGGGGGTACCCTGTTGATTATTGCTCTGATCTTGCTGAACAATACGATTCGGGTGACAATCTTTGCCAAACGTTACATCATCAATACGATGAAACTGGTAGGGGCCACACGCTGGTTTATCATGCGGCCTTTCCTCGGACGCAGTATCCTACAGGGAATATATGCCGGTTTGATCTGCTGGGTGATGCTGGCCGTTATGATGATGGGTCTGCATGAAGGGCTGCCTGAAGTACGATTTGTCAGCGATCAGCTCTACCTGGCCTATATCTTCGGTGGAACCATGGTGGGGGGAATCCTCATATCGTTAATATTTACGACCTTTGCGGTGCGCAAGTTCGTTCGGATGAATTCGAGCAAGCTGCACATGTATTAAAGCGAGGAGGCAGACCATAGGCTAGACGGTGCGGAGAACGTAATGCGACCTCCACTTCCGTACAAACGCAAGGGTTTGAAGGAACCGGATTGGAAGTGCTGTTGGAGGAGCGGTTATGCAGGTGTTGTCGTTTCAGGCCCGGCCCCGCATAGAGAGACCCAGCATGAAACTTGGGTGACAAAATGAAAATAAAATAAATAAAAGCCATAGTAAATCATCTGAAAGATGGAGAAAAAGAAGCAGAGTCCGGCCGATCTGGCCGAAAAGCAGGGCAAGATGCCGCTGACGGTGGCCAACTATAAACTGATGTTGATCGGTCTGTTGATTATTATCGTGGGTTATATTTTGATGACCGGTGGGGGAAGCGACGATCCCAATGTCTTCAACGAGGCCATGTTTAGCTTTCGGCGGATTACACTAGCCCCGATTGTCGTGTTGGCGGGCTTCGGATTCGAGATCTATGCCATTATGTATAAACCCAAAAATAAAGCGAAATAATCTGTTATGGAGGTTTGGGAAGCTATTGTGCTTGGTCTCATTCAGGGACTTACTGAATTCTTGCCGGTGAGCAGCTCCGGCCATTTGCAAATTTTCAATACACTGTTCGGACTGGAGGGGGAGGAGAATCTTACCTTTGCCGTGGCTGTACACGCTGCAACAGTCTGCAGTACTATCGTTGTCTTTCGACATGAACTGGCCCGGTTAATCGCCGGTTTTTTCCGTCTGCAATGGAACCCCGAAACCATCTATATCTGTAAAATCCTGCTTTCGATGATTCCGGTGGGAATTGTTGGATTCTTTTTTAAAGATAAGGTGGAGGCGTTGTTTGCTTCGGGATTGTTGATTGTAGGGTGCTCGTTGATCTTGACAGCACTGTTGTTGACGTTTGCCTACTATGCACGTCCCCGAATCAAAGAGAATATCTCTTATAAGGATGCCTTTATTATCGGTATTGCACAGGCATTTGCAGCGATCCTGCCGGGATTGTCCCGCTCCGGATCGACCATCGCTACCGGATTGCTGTTGGGAGATCGTAAGGAGCAGGTTGCCCGTTTCTCATTCCTGATGGTGCTGATTCCGATTTTGGGTGAGGCTATTCTGGATTTGATGAAAGGAGACTTCCATCCGGCCGAATCCGGAATTTCGACGTGGGCCCTGTTGGCCGGGTTTGTGACGGCCTTCATCTCCGGTCTGTTGGCTTGTAGCTGGATGATCAACATCGTAAAGAAAGGTAAATTGATCTACTTTGCAATCTACTGCCTGATTGTCGGTGTTGTATCGATTATCTACAGCCTCTAATCTTTTTTACCTGCGCAAGGTCTTCGCTGTCGCGGGTGGTAACTATTTTCAATGCTGAGATTGTTGTGAAACAACCTTTGACTCCTGATTATCCCTTCCCGGAAGGGTATGTATTGCCGATCGATAAACCGTTGGGATGGACCTCGTCGGACGTGGTGCGCAAAATGCGTGTGATTTTACGTCGGCTGGGTTATCGCAAAATCAAGGTGGGCCATGCGGGGACCCTGGATCCCCTGGCAACCGGCGTGCTGATCATCTGTATTGGACGTGCGACTAAACAGGTCGATGCGTTACAAGCCGAAGAGAAGGAGTATGTAACCACCATCCGTTTAGGAGCCACCACGGCCAGTTATGATCTGGAACACCCGATCGACAAAACTTACCCCTACGACCATGTAACGCGTGAGTCGGTCGAAAAGGCTCTGCAGGAGATGAAAGGGGAGCAGTTGCAGGTGCCACCGCTCTATTCGGCAAAAAAAATTGAGGGACAACGTGCTTATGAGTATGCCCGTGATGGGGAAGAGGTGAAGTTGCGTCATGCTCTGATCAACATCTATGAGATGCGTCTGGAACGGCTTGAACTGCCCGATGTGACGCTGCGGATTCGCTGCAGCAGGGGGACCTATATTCGGTCGATTGCTCGGGATTTGGGAGAGAAGTTGGCGTGTGGTGGCCATCTGATCGCTCTGCGACGCACACGCAGCGGAGCCTTTACGGAGGCCGATCTCTATACCGTCGAAGAGGTGGAACGAGCCCTCTTGCCGGATCCTTTACGCCCGTTTGTCCCGACACTTCCGTTGAATCTTCCCAGCGAGAAGTAAACTGATTTGGCTGTTGACTCCCTTCCTTCTTCCACACACTTGAAAGCACTCCGTCACTGGGTGGAATTGAAACAAGTCACCGCTCTTCTGGGAAATCTGTATTGAAGTAGTTTGACCTCAGTCAACCCATGCACCTGCTGAGAATAGCGATGTGCAATTTGTGCTGTCGTCACGATAGATTTAGACCAAGGGGAGTCAAGGTATATTTTTGCAAATCGGGCCGTTGAAGAGGAAGGCCTGTTGGAACGCATGGACTGTTTCGGGGAACTCGGCGCTTGCAATTCCTGGCGGTGGAAAAAAAGAGTAAGAGGAGTGAAACAAATTCTGTTTTTGTGCGTAATATTTAAACTGTTACTGTTTTGACTGTCTCCACGATCAGTATCAATTCTTTGGGCTGATGATGAAACAGAAATGATTAGGCGTCGAATTATTTGCTTGAAAACCAATAAAATAATATAAATCATGAAACTTTCGCAGTACAATTACAGCTTTTCCCCCGACATGTTGGCCAAATATCCGGCAGAGAATCGGGATGAATCGCGGTTGATGGTGATCCATCGTGATACTGGCAAAATCGAACACACCATTTTCAAAAATGTGATCGATTATTTCGATGAAGGGGATGTGCTGACTTTCAACGATACCAAAGTGTTCCCGGCACGTCTGTATGGAAACAAGGAGAAGACGGGAGCCGAGATCGAGATCTTTTTGCTGCGGGAGTTGAACCGCGATTTGAGATTGTGGGATGTGCTGGTCGATCCTGCTCGAAAGATCCGTATTGGCAACAAGCTCTATTTCGGAGATGATGATCTGTTGGTGGCCGAGGTGATTGACAATACCACTTCGCGGGGACGCACTCTGCGGTTCCTCTTTGACGGTGATTACGACGAATTCAAAAAGACCTTGTATTCGTTGGGTGAAACTCCGCTGCCCCGTTGGATTCGTCCGAAAGTGGAGCCGATTGATGAGGAGCGTTATCAGACCATTTTTGCCAAACACGAAGGGGCGGTCGCAGCCCCGACGGCAGGTCTCCATTTTAGCAAGCACCTGATGAAACGTCTCGAGATCAAAGGGGTCAATATGGCCTTTTTGACGTTGCATATTGGTTTGGGTAATTTCCGTACGGTTGATGTGGAGGATTTGACCAAACACAAGATGGATTCGGAACAGGTGATTATTCCCGAAGAGACCGCGGAGATGGTCAATAAGGTTAAGCAGGCCGGAGGTAAAGTTTGTGCGGTTGGAACGACCGTTATGCGTGCTATGGAGAGCTCTGTCTCCACCGACGGTTATTTGAAACCTTTTGAAGGGTGGACCAATAAATTTATCTTCTCTCCTTATGAATTCAGTGTGGCCAATTGCATGATTTCGAATTTTCATCTGCCCTATTCAACACAGTTGATGATGGTGGCTGCCTTTGCCGGTTATGATCTGCTGATGGAGGCCTATAAGGTGGCTAAAGAGGAGAAGTATCGTTTTGGTACGTATGGCGATGCCATGCTGATTCTTTAGTACCGTTCAGAGGAGCTTCTGAATGGGATTTTAGCCTTTCCTGCGAGAATTTCGTGGGGAGGGGTACCTTGTTTTATCATTAAAAAGTCGTACCTTTGCAAACAGACCTTGTGGTCCGCGGTAATATTAAGTGTCATGAGTAACTGCAAAATTTTATATGTCTGTCAGGAGATAACCCCATATCTTGCTGAAAATGATATGTCGAAACTCTGCAGAAGTCTTTCGCAGTGTATGCAGGAGCGGGGCAATGAGATCCGTACATTCATGCCGCGGTATGGACTGATCAATGAACGTCGGAATCAACTGCATGAAGTGATACGACTTTCAGGAATGAATCTGATTATTGATGATAACGATCATCAATTAATTATCAAGGTCGCTTCGATCCCTTCGGCTCGTGTCCAAATCTATTTTATTGACAACGAGGATTATTTCCAGCGCAAGGCTATTTTGAACGATAGCGAGGGCAAACCGTTTGCCGATAATGATGAACGTGCGATTTTCTTTGCACGAGGAGTGTTGGAGACGGTGAAAAAATTGCGCTGGGTTCCGGATGTTGTTCATGTTCACGGGTGGTTTTCGACGATAGTTCCCGTTTATTTACGTAATACGTTTGCTGACGATCCAATTTTCAAGGATGTAAAAATTGTGATGTCGTTGTATGACGACGCTTTTGCAGGTGAATTAGATCCGAAATTTGCTGAAAAGATAGTCGGTGAAGGTGTGGAGAAAAAACATATTGCACTTTTGGAACATCCCACATACGAAAATCTGATGAAGTTCGTTATGAATTACATCGATGGGGTGATTTGTGAAAGTGCTACTCCGTCGGCGAAACTGATGGAGAGTCTCAAAGCGTTTGGTAAACCGGTATTGGACTATCAGGATAAGTCTACGGCCGACTATCTGGAGCAATATGAGGCGTTCTATCACAAAATTTTGACTAATGAATAGACGTCGGAATACGGCTTGGATTCTCACCTCTCTTTTGGTGTTGTTTACCTCCCTCTGGTCTTGTACGAAAGTCGATAATACGGTAGGTAATTCGTTTATCCCCAATGATCAGCAGATGCGAATCTATCATGATACGGTCTCAGGAATTGAGGCCTATGTTGCATTGGTTGACTCTTTTCCTCTGAATTTTAGCGGGTATAGTTGGTATTATGGTTGTATCGGAGCTATGCATGATGAGACCTTTGGAGGATTAGAATCAGGTTGGCTCGGGCAGTATGGTGGCTTGGGCTTTTACATAACCAATGAAGATGAAGATGTTGATGCAACAGATGAGTTTATTCAAGCTCAACCGGATTCATTGACTCTGTATTTGGCATTTGATGCATCCGTATGTGATGGTGATACTTCTAAAACACAAACTTTCAATGTGTATGAGGTTACTAAACGGCTCTATGTGGATTCGTTGTATTACATACGTCAGTTCAATGTGGATGAGGTGATTGATCCGGAACCTCTGTTTACTTTTGATTACAAATTGTCGGATGGTAATCCGATTGAGCTGCGGATGACCGGAGCGAAAGTGGAGGATTTGATGGATCGTCTGCAGCATGCGTCGCGTTCGATTTATGAGGCAGATTCTTTGTTTGTAGATGAGTTCAAGGGCTTGTACATAGCTCCGAGTGCGACTTCGCCGCGCGATGCAGCAGTATTGTCGGTAGCAACAACATCGACATCTTTGTATTTTTACACACATAAGGATTATCTAGATGATTCAAATACGGAGCAAAGAGATACAATTATTGGATCATATTCCTTTGATGCTTCGACTTACACAGATCTGTTAAGTTTGAATACATATCAGTTTGACTATAATAGCAGTAAATTGGATCAGACGCAGTTTAACGATACACTGTCTGCGCCGGTTTCGGTAAGTTATGTTCAAGGGTGTGGTGGTGTGACAACTTATCTGAAATTCACGGAAGATTTTGCTAATCAACTTAAAAGTTTAAAAGATAAGGATCCAAGAACAACCTCCATGGTCATTCACAGTGCTCGGTTAGAAATTGGCCTTGCAGACCCGACCCCTGAAAATTTGGATATGGCGATGAGTCGATTAGGTCTCTATACAGACTATCGTTTTTTCTTGCCTATATCGGATTATTTATACTCGATGGAAGTATCTGAAACTAATCCGATCACATTGGCGTATGGAGGTTATGTTAACCGTTCGCGTAATAGTTATACGATGGATATAACGCGTATGGTACAGATTATAGCTGATATTGCTCCCCAAGATTACATGATTGACTTAGGCCCTTCATTTTTTGAGGCGTTTAATCCGACACATCGGGTTATTTTAAGTACGCCGACGGATGCTTCAGATCCGTTACCGTTACGAGTGTCAGTCACCTATACGTTGGTGCGAAGACCAGAATAAAGAGATAACAATAAAAACCTAAAGCAAGTCTTTAGGTTTTTGCATTTGATAGAGACCGTAACTATGCAGGAAAATTTAGTAATTGTCGAGTCCCCCGCCAAAGCCAAAACGATTGAGAAGTTTTTGGGAAAGGAGTATATGGTCAAATCGAGTTTTGGCCATATTCGTGACTTGTCGAAGAAGGAGTTGGGTATCGACATTGAGCATAATTTTGAGCCCCATTACGAGATTCCAGCAGATAAAAAGAAGTTGGTAACTGAATTGGGTAAGTTGGTCAAGTCGGCAAAGACCGTTTGGCTTGCATCCGATGAAGACCGTGAGGGGGAGGCGATTGCCTGGCACCTTTCACAGGTGTTTGGACTCGATCCACAGACTACAAAGCGAATCGTCTTTCATGAAATTACCAAGAATGCTATTCTGCATGCGGTTGATAATCCCCGGTCGATTAATATGAATCTGGTCAATGCCCAGCAGGCTCGTCGGGTGTTGGATCGGTTGGTGGGTTTTGAGCTGTCTCCCGTGTTGTGGCGCAAGGTGAAACCTTCGTTGTCGGCTGGGCGAGTGCAGAGCGTGGCTGTACGATTGATTGTCGAGCGGGAGCGAGAAATTATCGCCTTCCAGAGCAAAGATTACTACAATGTGGTCGCAGAATTTGTTGTGGAGACTCCAGAAGGGCCGAGTGCAGCGTTCCGGGCCGAGTTGAATAAACGTTTTGCGACGGAGAAGGAGGCTGAGGCATTTTTGGAGGCCTGCAAAACGGCCCGTTTTACGGTGACGAAGGTTGAGCAGAAACCTTCCACCAAGAATCCGCCGGCTCCGTTTACCACTTCGACATTGCAGCAGGAGGCGGGCCGTAAGTTGGGAATGTCGGTGAGTCAGATCATGTCGGTAGCTCAGCGGCTTTATGAGGCAGGATACATTACCTATATGCGTACCGACTCGGTCAATCTCTCTACACAGGCATTGGCGGCAGCCAAGGCTGAGGTTACGGCGCTGTTCGGAGAGCAGTATTCGCAGGTGCGTAACTACAAAACCAGTTCGAAGGGGGCGCAAGAGGCTCACGAAGCGATTCGTCCCTCTTATATGGACCGTCGTTCGATTGAGGGTACGCCCCAGGAGAAACGGTTGTACGATCTGATCTGGAAACGTACGGTGGCTTCACAGATGGCCAGTGTACAGGCCGAACGTACGTTGGTTGATATAGCGATTGAGGGCAAATCGGAGCACTTCTCAGCAACCGGTGAGGTGATCAAGTTCGATGGCTTTTTGCGGCTCTATTCCGAGTCTGTTGAGGATGAGCCGGAGAAAGATACAACGCTGTTGCCGGCTATGAAGGTTGGAGATAGTTTAACGGCCAATTCGGTAACCTCATCGCAACGTTTCACGCAGGCTCCACCGCGGTATAGTGAGGCTTCGTTGGTGAAACGGTTGGAGGAGTTGGGTATTGGACGTCCTTCCACCTATGCTCCGACCATCTCGACCATTATTACCCGTGGATATGTGGTGAAAGAGAACCGCGACGGGGTCAAACGAAGCTATACACAGTTGGTTTTGGCTAAGGGTAAGATTACCCGTAAGACGTTGAGTGAAACAGTCGGCAAAGAGAAGAATAAACTTTCACCGACCGATATCGGCATGATTGTTACCGATTTTCTGGATGCGCAGTTTGCCGAGGTGATGGATTATAATTTTACGGCATCGGTTGAGAAGCAGTTCGATGAGATTGCTATGGGCGAGATGAGTTGGCCGGATATGATTCGCAACTTTTATGGAGAGTTCCATCAGAAGGTCAATGAGGCGTTGGAGAGCAAGCCGGTCAAAAGCAGTCAGATGCACCAACTGGGTATCGATCCGAAGAGTGGCAAGCCGGTATTTGTCAAGATTGGGCGTTTTGGTCCGGTGGCACAGATCGGTGGCGCTGAAGGCGATGAGGACAAACCTCGTTTTGCCAGTTTGAAGAAGGGCCAGTTAATCGCTACGATTACGTTGGATGAGGCGTTGGCGCTGTTTGAGCTGCCTCGTAAACTGGGCGAATTTGAGGGCAAAGAGGTGGTCATTGGCGTGGGGCGTTTTGGTCCGTATGTGCGTCACGATGGCAAGTTTGTGTCGTTGGCCAAGACGGATGACCCTTATACGATCGAGTTGTCTCGCGCGATCGAGTTGATCGAGCAGAAGCGAGTTAAGGATCAGAAGATGAAAGAGCCGATCAAAACCTTTGCTGAAGAGCCAGCTTTGCAGGTGTTGAATGGTCGGTACGGTCCTTATATTGCCTTTGATGGCAAGAACTATCGTATCCCGAAGGGACAGGTTCCGGAGGAGTTGACGCTTGAGGCTTGTCGGGAGATTATCGCCAAGTCGAAGAAGAAATAGCCACAAAGGGATTGAAGGGGTAGGGAATAACCCAATAGATCTGATCCTTAACCAAAATTTCCCCTAATTGATACAGGGCATCGGAGTTCCAATAAGAGTTCCGATGCCCTGCTTATTTTGCAGCCTATCGAGGGGAAACCTTCCTGTATGCGCTAATTCATTTGGCCAGCAATGTCTCCAAATGTTTTGACGCAACCTCATTATGGGGAAGAATAACCTGGAATGGCACAGTGATGCCCTAAGGGAGAATATGAAATTGAAAATTGCTCTTGGCGGGCAAGGCAGGTCGAAGTGAGCGCTACCTCTAAATGCAAACTGTCGATCGTAAGGCTTTCCCCTATATGTGTTGATCCGGTATTTGAGGGCAGAGATCTGTTGTGGAATTCACCTCCAGGGGTATGCTGCAAGAGCAAATTTGGGGGCAGAAAGGCTGTTTATTCGGTTGGACGGTTGGCTACGTAGTTGCGCCAACGCTCGATTACTGTGCGCATATCCTCTGGTAATTCGCTTTCGAAATGGACGTATTGTCCTGTGGTGGGGTGAATAAAGCCGAGGCTTCGGGCGTGCAGTGCATGTCGAGGCAGCAGTTTGAAACAATTTTCGACAAACTGCTTGTATTTGGAGAAGGTGGTGCCTTTGAGGATCCGATCTCCGCCATATCGTTCGTCGTTGAACAGCGGGTGCCCGATATACTCCATGTGGACGCGAATCTGGTGGGTGCGACCGGTTTCGAGACGACATTCGATCAGGTTGACGTAACCGAGACGTTCGATCACTTTGTAGTGTGTAACGGCGTGTTTCCCTTGTGAACCGTCCGGATAGACCGCCATCTTCAGCCGATCCTTTGTGCTGCGTCCTACATTGCCGATAATGGTTCCTTCGTCGCTCTCCATATTTCCCCACACCAGGGCGCAATAGACCCGATCGATGGTGTGGTCGAAGAACTGTTTGGCCAATTTGGCGTGTGCCCGTTCATTTTTGGCAATGACCAGGATTCCGGAGGTATTCTTGTCAATACGGTGTACCAATCCGGCCCGCATGTCTCCGCTCTGAAACAGTGGTAAATCTTTCAGATGATAGGTGAGGGCATTGACCAATGTCCCCGAATAGTTGCCGTGGCCGGGATGGACCACCATGCCGGCCGGTTTATTGACAATAATGATGTCGTCGTCTTCGTAGGGGATGTCAAGCGGAATGTTTTCGGGAATAATCTCAACCTCGCGAACTGGATAGGGCAAGACGATCGAGATGCGATCGAGTGGTTTGACCTTGTAACTTGACTTGACCGGTTTGCCGTTGACCAGGATGTTACCGGCATCGGCTGCCGTTTGGATGCGGTTGCGAGAGGCCCCCTCCATCCGATTGGTCAGAAATTTGTCGATACGCAACATCGCCTGACCCTTGTCAACTGTCAGACTGAAATGTTCATACATTTCATCTTGCTGCTCTTCGTCCGGGTCGGGTAGCAGCATATCGTCAGTTAACGGTTCTGTGAGTTCGGTCGGTTTCATTGATTTCTATTCGGACAGAGATAACATTAGTGGCAGATGCAAGTCAAAATGTCGAACGGGAGAAGAGTGTAGTTAAAGACGAACTTTTGGTTTTTAGGCCTTTTGTGCCCTCTGGAAGTCCTCTCCCCCTTTGTTCTGTGTGATGCTTTGGGGCTCCTGGTTAAATGAGAGTAGCGAAACGGCTATTCTGCATCGGCCTCGGCAGTTGAGTCGGCCAGGGCTTGGGCTGCGGCCCGCATGGAGCGGTCGGCCTGTTTGTGTCCCTCTTCGACCTTTTTGTCGTCCAGCGTGATGGTGATGTCAACCGAAGTCCCCAATCCGAGACGGGTGCCGGCAGCCGGAGATTGTGCACAAACGTGTGCATCCTTTTCGTTGAGCAGGTTAATGCCCGCATCCCGTTTGATACGCCCTACGTTGAAGCCTGCTTCCCACAGACGTGATTTTGCTTCGTGAAGCGAGAAACCAGCCAAACGTGGAACCGCTTGGACGGTGTTTTCACTTCCTAAACCTACCACTAAAGTGATTCCCGATCCCATTTCGGCCTGCAACTTATTCCCCGGGCGGATGACCCGTCCGTTGTAGCGCTCTTCAAGTATGTTGTTGGTTGCCAGGTCGTTTTGGTAAATCAGTTTGTCGATACCCAATCCGGCCATTTCGAGATTGCTTTTGGCCTGGCGCAGCGAGTATCCCGTTACGTAAGGGATGGTGACCATTTTTTGGTTGTAGGAGTTGATGGTGACAAATACCCGCCGTCCCGATTTCACTTTGGCTCCGGCAGCTGGGTTTTGTTCGAGAATCACTCCGCCGGGGTAGGCCGGGACATAGAGTGAATCGTTGATCTCAATACGCAATGATGCACTTTTGCCGGCATGTTTGGCCTCATCAATGGTCATGCCGCTCAGATCGGGTACTTCGCGAACCTGGCCGTGTCGCGTGAAAAGGTTCAGTAACAGATTGGCCACAAAGCCGAAGACGATAATGGCACACAGGGCCAGGACCAAATTACGGGCAATGGGATTGCCGCTGATTTTGGCGATCAATTTGCGAAGATAATCCATAATCATGTTCGGAATCGATTTGGCGCTAAGGTACTATTTTTTCACCGGATTGTAAAACGTGTCCCGTTCGACCGGTTCATAGCCTGCCGACCGGATCATCGCCTCCATTTCGGCTGTGGTGACCGAAGGTTTGCGCTCTTCGGCACCGGCCATCGAGTAGATTTTCGTGCTGTCGTCGATTGTGCCATCCATGTCGTCGGCACCGAATGCGAGGGCCAGTTGGGCTGTCGTTTTGCCGAACATCGGCCAATAGGCTTTGATGTGAGGAATGTTATCGAGATAGAGACGTGCCAACGCCATCATGCGCATATCTTCGACAATGCTCACTTCGCCGATGCTCTCCATGGAGTTGTGGCGACTGCGATATTTGAGCGGAATGAAGGCGTTGAATCCGCCCGTTTCGTCTTGCAGACTGCGTAACCGATCCAGGTGGTCGATGCGATCATCCAGCGACTCAATATGGCCGTAGAGAATTGTGGCGTTGGTTGGGATATGCAGTTTGTGGGCGGCACGATGGACAGCCAGCCACTCTTCGGCGCTCCCTTTTTCCGGACAGATCCGGGAGCGAACAGATTCAGCAAATATTTCAGCGCCTCCACCCGGGATGGCCTCCATGCCCGCCTCTTTCAGACGAGCCAACCCCTCTTCGAGGCTAAGGCCGGCTTTGTGGATCATGTAGGCCAATTCTATAGCCGTAAAGGCTTTGACCGAGGCTTGGGGAATACGCTGACGGATGGCTCGGATCAGTTCGATGTAGTAATCCAACCCATTGCGAGGATGTACACCCCCTACGATATGTACCTCTGTGGCTCCACTGTTTTTGTGTTGTTCCACCTGGTTGAGTATCTCTTCCATCGAGTAGTCCCATGCTTCGGGGGAGTCTGCCGGCCGACGGTAGGAGCAGAAGCGGCAGTTGAAGACGCAGATGTTGGTTGGTTCGATATGAAAGTTACGATTATAAAAGACCACTTTGCCGCTGACACGCTCTTTGGCTCGTGTAGCCAGTAAGCCGAGCAGAGCGAGGGGAGCGTCTGTTAACAGCGTTTTGGCTTCGGCTCGGGTGAGACGTCCGCCTTGGTCGATCTTTTCTGCCAATGCAGCAATAGGAGCTGGAAGGTTGAACATGGTTCTATCTATTCGTAGAAGTTGAGATAAAGATAATTGGTTGCGAGAGTCAGGTGCTGCACGACAAAGAGCCCCCAACAACAGTCAGATATAGGAGTGGCATACTCTTTCGGAGGGGAGGCATGTATCCGTGTGTCAACAACATTTCAAGCTGCCACATGCGTCAGAAGCTATTGACATCCTCCGCTTCCCAAGTACATGCAACATCACTTAGTAGTGTGGGCGTTTGTTGCATGAAAAGGGTGCCCTCCGATTGTGCGTTGTGGCGTGCTGATCGTGGATACGTTGGCCACAGCGAGGTCTCTTGCGATTCAGCAGATGCAAGGTGCCGTGTGTAACAATTGGTGTTTGGACCGTTCAACTCAGCGTACTGCCTGCACGTGGGTAAACGTTTCCGGGAACAATATCCCGTGATCGTCATATGCTGCAAGTTGAGGCTCGAGCATTGACGCCGCAAAAAAAAAGTGTTGAAGCCGCAAAATACAAAAGGCTGCCCTTGCAGCAGCCTTATAGAGTATTCTGTCGCGCAGTACGCAACTCCACTCGAGCACTATTTTGCGCGAGCTTCGTCTGAAACAGTCAGTTTCTTGCGACCTTTGGCACGACGTGCAGCAAGCACTTTGCGGCCGTTGGCAGTAGCCATTCTTTCACGGAAACCGTGCTTGTTAATTCTCTTTTTCTGCGAGGGTTGGAAAGTCCTTTTCATCGGTGTTTATCTTTATTTGAATATTATCATCTCCTGCCGTCAACGCTGTTGCTTCGAATCTACTCTTCGATTGTTGCCAGCGTTATTCAGGGCGCGCGGAGTGCAAAGGTAAAACAATTTTGATTGATTCAAAAATTTTCCAGCTATTTTTTGCGCTCTGTGTTGCTGTCACACAGCACGATTTAACTTTTATTGGGGCACTGGAGGCACCCCATTGCCAAATGTAACAGCAATGTGGCCGAGTCTTTTTAGGTTGACGATCGGAGAACTACGGGTAGTTCTGTAACATCCGCTGGTGCGTTGGGGAATGAATTGATGGCTTTATTCGCTCTGCAAGAGGCTTGATCGTGGTAATCAGGCGGCAGTGGACATACGGCCTAAATACACCCAATCTTCTGTGTATCAATCCGTATATTAACGCGGAAAATAGACCACCTTTTTTGTCTCAAAAAACGGTTCGGTAAACTGTTCGTGGATATCGTAAAGGGTGTAGGCTTTGCCTGTTGCGTTCAATTCTGCCTCCAGATCGCCCCCCTTCAGGTAGAGGATGCCGTTGGCGAGTGAACCGGCCCGATTGCCTCGTTCGATTTTGTTCCAGACCCATCCGATGAAGGGTTTCATCTCGGTTACGGCACGGCTGATCACAAAGTCAAACTTCTCTTGGAGCGTTTCGACACGTGCCTGATGGGCCGATAGGTTTTGCAGGCCAATGGCCTCTGTCACGGCGTTGACCACCTTGATCTTTTTGCCGATTGAATCGACCAGTGTGAAACGTGCCTCCGGGAAGAGAATGGCCAATGGAATTCCCGGGAATCCCCCGCCACATCCGACATCGAGAATCCTCGCCCCTGCTGCGAAACGACAGAAGCGGGCGATGGCCAGTGAGTGCAGTACGTGGTGCAGATAGAGCAGATCGATATCCTTGCGGGAAATGACATTGATTTTGGCATTCCACTCGCGATAGAGGGCGTCCAACGCTGCGAATTGCTGCTGCTGGGTGGACGTCAGATCGGGAAAGTAGCGCATGATCAACTCTACTCCATACGGTGGGGATGTCGGTGCGACGGATGTGTCGAGTGCAGCAGTTGCAGAGCGGGTATCCATTGGAGTTGGCATAGGAGAAGTGGTCACCTTGCACGGTGTTGCGGCAGACTTGTCGGCGGTTACAGACGAAGTCTGCTTTTTGAGAGGATTAGGCTCTTTGCGGCTCATGGCTGGTCGTCGTTATGTTCGGTGATGTAACGGCACAACTGTTCCCGGGCACGATGAATTTGAGTTTTGACGGTCCCGATCGGCAGTTGCAACTTGTCGGCAATCTCTTTGTAGGAGAATTCGCGGAAAAAACGCAATTGAATCAATTCCCGATAACGTGGTGTCATTTTGTTGAGGAACTGTTCGAATTGGGCCGCATTTTGGTGAGTGATCATGTGCTCCTCAGGAGTGGGACTGTCGGGTGCCGGAAGTGAACTCATGGTTTCGGTTGCCCGATCGATCGAAATCGTGTCGTCACGACGCCGACGGGTAAAGTCGATAAAGGTGTTGCGTGCAATGGTATAGACCCATTTGCCGAAAGTGTGCTCCGGGTTGTAACTGTCCAATTTGAGAAACACCTTGACAAAGGTCTCCTGAAGCAGATCGTTCGAATCATCGACATTGCCTCCGGTGCGTTGGATATAGAGCTGGTAGATCGAATCGCGGTAGCGGTTGAAGAGATGTTCGAAAGCGATCGAATCTCCCTTGAGCGCAAATTCGATAAGCTGTTGGTCGGTAGCGACTATGTATTGCTCTATCTCCATATAGCTTTGTTGGGGCGTAACCTGCGGCTCAATGCCAGACAGCATTCGCTGAGCGGAGCGATCAGGTCATACAGAATATAGGTGCCGACCATTTTGCGTTCGCCGAGTCGTCTGCCGATTCTCCAGATTTTCAGTTCGACAATCAGTAGGCGCAGCAGCATAACGAGTGCCGGAAGGAGCTTCCACCACAAAGGCAAAGCCACCAAAGCAATGACAGCCACTGCGAACAGCAGGGTCCGTGTCCACAGCTCAAACGAAGTTTGGAATCGGGCGCGTAGCGGGTAGTAGCGAAACGCGTAGGTCTGTATTTTGCGAATGGAGCGCCACCATTTCAGGCCTCCGTATTGGGTTTCACGGATGGTGGCGTGAGGATTCATGACGATACTGACGTTGTGTCGGGTGACGATGGTCTGAATGAACAGGTCATCCTCGCCGATATTCATATTCAGATAGTTGTACCCACGATGCGAAAAGTAGAGGGATTTGGTGAAGCCGATGTTGTGTCGGATGCCGCGGTAGGCATGTCCACGAGTTGCTGCGGCCAAATACCGGATAGAGGTGGCCAGTCTGTTGCAGCGAATAAAACGGTTGGCAAATCCCTTTTTGATTTCGAGATTGCAATAGCCGAGCACCACATCTCCGCCGATGAATCCTTTGGCCATGATCGCGAGCCAACGTTGTGAGGTCGGATAGCAGTCGATCGTGGTGAATAGCAGGTGTTCGTATGTGGCGGCTTTGATACCGACCGTTAGGGCCAGTTTTGTGCTATGGTCGTAATTGGGTTGCGGGTTGATGCGGGTTAATTTCAGGTGTGGATAGCGCAGGGTCATTTCTTGCAGCTGCAGGTAGATCTCGTCATCGTAACTGCAATCGACCACCACCACCTCAAACTGATGGTACTGTTGCGTCAGCAGGAGCGGAAGGGTATTTTCGATGAAGTAGTAGGAGTTTTCACGGGCCACTACAATGATCGAGACGGGAGGTGGTACAGCCTCAGGAGAGATGCCGCGATTGTTGCGGAAACGGGGCAGGCCGCCATAAATACCCAGATAATAATAGAGTTGGATAAAGAAGAGAATGAGTAAGGTTCCGATGAGGAGCCAGGCCCAATGAGATTCGAGGACATCGCTCGAAATCAATAGCTTGTAGTATATATCGGAAAAGTTCACTTGATGGAGAGAGTGTTTCGTGCAAAGCTACATGATTTCGGACAAACCTCAAAAGAGTAAAGCGACTATCTTCCCGTTAATTTGGGAAATTTATTTACCTTTGCAACATTCGCTACAGACCGATGTGACCGGAAGATGATGGGGCCCTGTTGGTCTGTGATCTCTCAGATGATATTTGCATGAAATTCCAGCTTCAACATACCGATTCTCGCAGTGCAGCACGTGCCGGCGTGATTAGTACCGACCATGGTGAAATACGCACCCCGATTTTTATGCCGGTGGGAACGGTGGGCAGTGTCAAAGGAATTTTTCATCGCGATCTGAAAGAGGTGGGGACTCAAATTATTTTGGGGAACACCTATCACCTCTATTTGCGGCCCGGAACCGATATTCTGGAAAAAGCGGGCGGTTTGCACCGTTTTTGCAGTTGGGATCGTCCGATCTTGACCGACAGCGGTGGATTTCAGGTCTTCTCGTTGGCGGAGTGTCGCAAATTGACCGAAGAGGGGTGTCGTTTCCATTCGCATATCGATGGTTCGGTACATATGTTTACACCGGAAAATGTGATTGATATTCAGCGGAGTATCGGGGCGGATATTATGATGGCCTTCGATGAGTGTCCTCCGGGCGATGCCGAATACGGATATGCCAAACAGTCTTGGGAGCGGACATCACGTTGGTTGGAGCGTTGCTTCAATCAGTACGCAAAGACGCAGCCGAAATACGGTCATTACCAATCACTGTTCCCGATCGTGCAGGGGTGTACCTATCCTGATTTGCGGAGCCAGTCGGCACAATTTGTTCAGCAATTCGATGCGGACGGTTATGCGATCGGAGGATTGGCTGTTGGGGAGCCCGCACCGGTGATGTATGAGATGATCGAGTTGGTCAATTCGATTTTGCCGCAGGATCGTCCCCGTTACCTGATGGGGGTGGGGACTCCGATAAATCTGCTTGAGGCGATCGAACGGGGGGTGGACATGTTCGATTGTGTGATGCCGACACGCAACGGCCGCAACGGCATGCTCTTTACCAGCGAAGGGGTGATCAATATCCGGAATCGGAAGTGGATCGATGATTTTTCGCCGATTGATCCGATGGGACACAGTTTTGTGGATACGCTCTATTCGAAAGCATATTTGCGTCATTTGGCAATTGCCGGAGAGATGATGGCAGCCCAAATTGCCAGCTTGCACAATATTGCTTTTTATTTGTGGCTGGTGGGCGAAGCACGCAAACAGATTATGCAGGATACCTTCCCGGTGTGGAAGGCGGTCATGGTGGAAAAATTATCGCGTAGGCTATGAAGTTCAAATTTCCAGGAGTAAAAATCCTCGACCGTTATATCATGCGTAAGTTCCTCGGAACTTACATCTTTGCTATCGCCCTGATTATTGTGATTGTGGTGATCTTCGATGCGGCTGAGAAGATCGATGACTTTATCGAGTTGAAAGCTCCGCTGTCGAAAATCGCGTTTGCCTATTACGTCAACTTCATCCCCTTTTTCATCAACCAGTTCAGCGGACTGTTCACCTTTATCGCGGTCATCTTCTTTACCTCGAAGATGGCTTACCAGACCGAGATCATCGCGATACTCTCTGGTGGTGTGAGCTTCAAACGGTTCTTGTGGCCCTATTTTCTGAGTGCGGCGATCATTACAGTAGTTAGCCTGGCGTTGAACCTGGTGGTGATCCCGATTGCCAATACGCACCGGTTGGATTTTGAGATGCAGTATCTCAAACGCATGAAAAACATGAAGTACGACCGGCATATTTACCGTCAGATAGAGCCGGGAACCTTTGTTTATATTCGTGATTTTCAGGGACAGTCGAATACGGCGGGTTATTTTGTATTGGAGACCTACGAGAATGGGGCGATCGTTTCTTCTCTGGAGGCCAGCAACGTGCAGTTTGATACGAAAACCGGACGTTGGAGTGCCCCGAAGAGTATCGTCCGCCACTTTGTCGATGAGAAGGAGATCTTCAATAATTCGCAGCCGCTGGATACGGTGATCAATCTTAAATTGAATGAGCTGGGTCGTATGCAGGATGTGGTGACCACGATGAATATTTCGGAGTTGAGCCGTTTCATCAAACAGCAGAAGGAGAAGGGCTCTGATATGGTTCCCCATTTCCAGGTAGAGTGGCATAAACGTTTCTCGGCGCCTTTTTCAACCTTTATTCTGACGTTGATCGGTGTTTCGCTTTCGTCGCGTAAGGTGCGAGGCGGAACTGGATTGCATATCGGTATCGGTATTGTCCTCTGTTTCTCCTTTATTCTGTTCAGTAAGTTTACCGATGAATTTGCCAAGGGTGGACTGTTGCCGCCGGGCATTGCGGTGTGGATCCCCAACCTGATTTATGCCTGCATCGCAGTTTATCTCTATCGTAAAGCGCCGAAGTAACCGATTTTACATCTACTTGTTGTAAAGAGGCCTACGCCCATAGCTTTTCAAAAACGGTTTTTGTGGCGGAGGGTATTCTTATTTTTCCCTAATTCTTGGTGGTGATTACAGGTGACTCCGGGTGCCTTTTTGTTGGGCGGTTAAGCTTTCGTGGATATGCATGCTGTGGGGCATGTGAGATCGTGGCTGTTTGAGTTACTTTGTTATGAGTGGGAAATGTCTCTACGCTCAATTGCAGGGAAGAGTAGATAGCAAAAAATCTTTTGGCGGGGGAATTATTCATGTATTTACGTGGTGGCATCAGGATTATTGAAGAACGCAGTGCTTCCTGCAAAGTTCCTTAACTGTTTTGGTCTTCAACATTTGCCTTATTGCGAAAAGATTCTAAATGAGCCGATCTATCATCCGTGCGAGTTATGGTCTCCATCAATGTCGACCCAATATGCCTCTGATACCGGATGTTCATTTAAGGATAAGTTTTGTCGTTGGACGTTGTAAAGGGAAACGGCTTTGCGATATTGGACCACCTAACGAATTGGCATAAAAGTGGAAAACAAAAATAGAGGCGACTTTTTCGAGTCGCCTCTATTTGTATAGCGTTAAATTGGATTTAGAGCGCTTTCACGCCTGAATCGGAAATTTCATATGCATATTTCTGTCCGTTAACGGTGTAACGCAGTACAGGATTTTTACCGCTCTCATCCAGCGTGAACTGGTTGGCGCCCGCGGCCTGATCCTTCAGTTCGGTCGGATAGAATACGGTGCCGATAACGGTTGTTTCATTCTGAGCCTTCACCGTGGTGTAGAAGCAGGGAATCCAAGAGTAGGGGTTCTGTTCCACAATACGATAGTAGAACTGCGGCTGTTTGGTGATGGTGAGCGGTGCACTGCACATAGCACGCATCTCCATGTGAGCTTTCTCTCCATCCAACGATGCGTAGCTGCCGTCAGGAGCTACCGACATCGCTACATTCGAGTGGAACAGCAGATCAATCTTTGCATCTTTAGCACTCTTGATCTTGTCCAGTACCAGCACGATGTTGTTCTCTTTGTCGAGGATCAGCGTACGGTTCCAACCCTTCAGTTCAACACCGGGGTAGGTATTCGTAGGATCCATTTGAGTGTAGGCGAAGGTCGGCAGCGACTCGAATTTGGTGATTTTGCCGCTGATACCCTCTTTCCAGGGTTGGTTTTTACGTTTGGCGACAATCTGCTCTTCACCGTTGACCAGAGCCACGTTGTGGCCCAAGCTGCGGATGTTGAGGTAATCCCAACGACCGTCATCAAAGATGAACATGTCGTAGAACTCTTGTGAAAATTCACCGATTACCGATTCCCCTTTCCAGGTCAGGTTGAAGGTGCCGGCGTCGAGGTGACCGTGGTGTGGGTCATCATTGGGGCCGCATTTGGTTGCAACCTGCAGGTAGTCGTCACCGAAATCTTTACGCATGAAAGCCCATTCGATTCCGGGGAAATATTTGGATGCATCGGCAGGTTTGGTAGCCGGAATATCGGTCGGAATCGGCCAGATCAGGTCCCAAATCGTGTTGAAGGAGTTGTTACGTACACCACCGAAAGCGCGTTGTTTGTAATCACCGAGGAAGGTGTCGATATAATACATGGCAACACCATCGCCTGTTTCGGCAGCCAGTTTGCCATACATGGCCGGAGAACCGATCGGGCCACCGATACCTTTATCGCGTACGCCGCCGTCGTTGAAGTTACCGGTCATACCAAAGAGAGCAAAGTCAGCCGGAGCCTTTTTCACACCTTCGATTTCGAACATGTTGATTTTCCCGTCAGAGAGTCGTTTCATGGCATCCATAAAGATCATAGCTTGGCTGAGGCCATAAACGGCATAGTGACGGCCCTCTTGCCAACCACCTTCGGGAGTGATGTTGCTCAACATGCCTCCGATACCTTCGACACTGCGAATCACTACGTCAGTCAATTGCGGATCTTCGTTCAGCAACGTAAGGGCTGCCAAACCGAGGCCGTTGTAGCAGATACCGGACCAGTTGCATTTGTATGCAGTGGCCCACCAAGCATATTCATAGTTGTTGCGTACACGCAGGATCGCCTGCTCGAGCAGTCCGTTACGTAGACGGTCGCGTTGTGCTTTGGTCAGGGCAGGGTAGATCCAGTCGTAGGTGAGGGCCAGATCGGCTGCTGCATCACCGACCCAGATGTCGAATGGGAAGACCACCTGATCATCTTTTGCACCGTAGGGCCATACTCGGCCGTAGAGGGTTTCGAAGCAGTGAGCACTCAGTCTCCAGGTATCCATCGCGCAGAGTTTCGAGGCGAGTTCATAGGCCCGTTTTGCGTAAACGGTGTCGCCGGTGAACTGGTAGAGCAGCGCGCAGATAATTCCACCGTATTGGTAGTAATGTTGGTAAGCTGCATGGTCATCTTTGCCGGTAAAGCGGGCGCGGATGTCATTCATGGCCGGTTCGGGTGCATTGTCAACGCGCAGGTAACGTTCTCCTTCGAGTTGGAGCATCCGATAGACGTTGGCTGCATGTGCATCTTTTTTGATGTTGTCGAGAATGGCTCGCTTCCCGGTTTCATCGAAGACCAGATAGGGGTGTTGCAGTTTCTGTGAAGGCAGGGCGTTGCAAATCTCCTTGTAGTTGGTCGGAATAGCTGCTGTGGTGACTGCGGGTCGATTGTCCTGCTTGGCGGCCGACAGGGTCATCGGCAGCAAGAAGAGCATCGAGACGCCAGTCAGGAACTTGGTTCCGAGGCTGAATCGTTTCATGGATCAGTATTTTTGAAGTTTGGTTTGAATTTTATTGCTATTGTCTCCGTATCGGATAGGTTGTCCCCACGAGCGTTCCTCAGATCGGATCCTTCGGATGGCGATTAGGTCCACTATCCCTCTCCTCCTCGCTGCGAAATACCACTTGCACCTCGAATCAACCCGGTCGATTCTGATCGGTCTGGCGGCCTGTGAAATTTGGCCACTGCGCAGCAAATACTTTTGTGGTGAGGGAGTGTATCCTTATGTCGTGTCGCGCTCTGGTGACAACAAAACGTTTACAGCCAGACTTTTATTTTGCCTGACGTTTGCGGTCGGTCTCGTTCAGCAGGATTTTACGCAGGCGGATATGTTTCGGGGTAACCTCCACATATTCATCCTCTTTGATGTATTCCAAAGCCTCTTCGAGCGAGAAGATCACCGGCGGAGCGATTGAAACCTTTTCATCGGAACCGCTGGCACGCATATTGGTCAACTTCTTCGATTTGGTCAGATTGACTACGATATCATCCGAACGGGTACTTTCACCGACCACCTGACCGCAGTAGATCTCTTCGCCCGGTGAGACGAAGAAGGTTCCACGATCCTGCAATTTGTTGATTGCATAGGCGTAGGCGGTTCCGGTCTCCATGGCGATCAGTGAACCGTTGGTACGCATCTCGATCTCACCTTTGTAGGGTTCGAAGCCCTTCAAGCGGTGCGAAATGACCGCCTCGCCTGCGGTTGCGGTCAGCAGATTGCTACGCAAGCCGATGATACCGCGAGACGGAATATCAAACTCGAGACGTTGACGGTCGTGAACGGTTTGCATATCGGTCAGTACACCTTTACGTTTGGTGGTCAGCTCGATAACTTTTCCGGCACTCTCTTCGGGGACATCGACCGTCAGCTCCTCGATCGGTTCGCATTTTTGGCCGTCGATCTCTTTGATGATAACATGGGGTTGACCCACCTGCAGCTCGTATCCTTCACGACGCATGGTTTCGATTAGCACCGATAGGTGCAGCACACCACGACCGTACACAATGAAGCGATCGGACGAAGAGCCCTGTTCGACTCGCAGTGCCAGATTCTTCTCCAATTCGTGGTCGAGACGCTCTTTGATGTGGCGAGAGGTGACATATTTGCCATCGCGGCCGAAGAAGGGTGAATCATTGATGGTAAAGAGCATGCTCATGGTGGGCTCGTCGATGGCGATCGGTGGCAGCGGCTCAGGATTTTCGTAGTCGCAGATGGTGTCACCGATTTCGAAATCGTCGATACCGACTAAAGCGCAGATCTCTCCACATTCGACCTGATCCACTTTGGCTTTACCCAATCCTTCGAAGACCATCAGATCCTTGATACGGGTTTTGATCATGGTTTTGCCGTCGCGTTTGGCCAGGGTAACCGGCATACCGGCTTTCAGGGTGCCGCGTGTCACTTTGCCGATAGCGATACGACCTACGTAGGGCGAATATTCGAGCGAGGTGATCAACAATTGTGGCGTGCCTTCCACAACAGCTGGTGCTGGAATATTATCGATGATAGCGTCGAGCAGCGGGGTGATGTCGTTGGTACGCTCTTTCCAGACGTGTGACATCCAACCCTGTTTGGCGCTGCCATAGATGGTGACGAAGTCAAGCTGATCTTCGGTGGCACCCAGCGTGAACATCAGGTCGAACACCTGTTCGTAAACCTCTTCGGGACGGCAGTTGGGCTTATCTACCTTGTTGATCACCACGATCGGTTTTTTACCCAATGCCAGCGCTTTTTGCAGTACGAAACGGGTCTGGGGCATGGTGCCTTCGAAGGCGTCCACCAGCAGCAGTACGCCGTCGCACATATTGAGGACCCGTTCTACCTCTCCGCCGAAATCAGAGTGGCCCGGGGTGTCAATGATATTGATTTTGTAGCCATGGTAAACGACCGATACGTTTTTCGACAGAATAGTGATGCCGCGTTCACGTTCGATGTCGTTGTTGTCCATGATCAGTTCACCGGCCTTTTCATTGTCCCGGAAGAGATGTCCCTGCAGGATCATCTTGTCGACCAATGTGGTTTTGCCGTGGTCGACGTGGGCAATGATCGCGATATTGCGTATTTTCTGCATAGATTAATTTTTTAACGGACACAAAGGTACGAAATAAATGGGGATAATTTATCTTTGTCCAAGGATCGTTCTCCCGAAAATGCGGTTATACCGGCAAATTTTCTGCTTTGAGGGCTGGAAAGTCAGGTTATGAAACCGTTAGCGAGGTTTGCGGAGGCCGTTTCGGGATAAAGCTGTTGCACTATGAGAGAGATTATCGAAGTACCCCGTTTGGGCAAGGAGCCTTCACGGATTGTGATTGGCGATGTGGTCAACTCTTTGGAAAATTACCTGCCGGAAGGCAAACGGGTGATTGTCATTGCCGACGAACATATTTATCATACCTATCGCTCGATTATCGGTCGTTATGACTATTGTCTGATCGGTCTGGGCGAAACCAACAAAACCTTGGTTACGGCACAACGACTTTACGGTGAGCTGTTGAATCTCGGAGCCGATCGCAGTACGTTTATTTTGGGATTCGGAGGCGGAATCGTTACCGATGTGGCGGGATTTGTCGCTTCGACCTATATGCGAGGGCTCTCCTTTGGATTTGTTGCCTCCTCGTTGTTGGCGCAGGTGGATGCCAGCGTTGGCGGAAAGAACGGCGTCAATTTCGAAGGTTACAAAAACATGGTGGGGACCTTCAATCAGCCGGATTTTGTGCTGTGTGACCTTTCGTTGTTGGAGACGTTGCCTGAACGGGAGTTCAAAGCCGGTCTGGCAGAGATCATCAAATCGGGCTTGATTGCCGATCCCGAACTGTTTAAGTTGTTTGAAACACACACGCTGAAAGAGTTTCGGGAGAACCGTAAATTGTTGTTGGAGGCGGTTCATCGGGCCGTACGGGTCAAAGCCGACATTGTGGAACGTGATGAGCGGGAACAGGGTGATCGTCGTAAATTGAATCTGGGTCACACCTTCGCCCACGCCATTGAAAAGAGTACACGCGATTTTCTGCACGGGGAGGCTGTTGCGATCGGATTGGTGATGATTGCGGCACTTTCGGTACAGCAGGGTACGCTGACCCAAGCTGAGGCTGACCGGGTACGGGCGGTAGTGGAGCGAATGGAGCTGCCTACCACTTCTGGTGTTGAATTGCCTCGTCTGTTGCAGGCCTTGAAACTCGACAAGAAAAAATCGGCTCAATCGGTCAGCTTCATCTTGATGGATGGACTGGGCAAATGCCTGATTCGACCGTTTACCTTTGATGAGATCGATCGCATCCAATTGTAAGTTTTCCTACAAAATTCTATGTGTGAGGGTTGTGTAGCCCCGTGAAATTTAACGTGCAATTTAAACTGACGGTCCGAGCTGAGATGGAAGGTTGTGGCCGACAGGGAAAAGGTGAGTCGTGTGCAATATATGAACCTGAGGGATGCGTGCAGTTGAGAAATGCGGCCGGTCGTTTCGAGTCCAGCTAATACTATGTCCGAGTGCTGCATAACGCATCTGCCTGAAAACCGCATGATGTATTGAGCAGATGCTGTTAATTGGCTGTGTCGGGATGTGGCACCTGCAATTCGTATCTCTTTCTGTGTAGTTTCCCGTACAAAAAAAACTTTGAAAATCCGTAAAGTTGTAATTTGGCCCGATTCAGCAAGGCAGGGCAGGATTGGGACGGCAGAACATATATGCTCGGAGTGAACCGCGTGGTAAAGTGAAATAATAAAGGCAGGGCCGTTTGGGACCCTGCCTTTGCTGTTAGTAAGTTTGGTTATTGAATGATATTTCGAAAGACTAAACGCAACCCTGAGCGAGCATGGCGTTGGCTACCTTCATGAAGCCGGCAATGTTGGCTCCCTTGACGTAGTTGATGTATCCGTCGGGTTCGGTGCCGTACTTCACGCAGGCTGCATGAATGTTGCGCATGATGCCGTGCAGACGCTCGTCCACCTCTTCGGGCGACCATACCAGACGCTCTGAGTTTTGTGTCATCTCCAGTCCCGAAGTGGCTACACCACCGGCGTTGGCCGCTTTGCCCGGAGCGTAGAGAATCTTGTGCTCCTGATATACTTTGATCGCCTCAGGCGTAGAAGGCATGTTGGCTCCCTCCGCTACGCAGATACAGCCGTTCGATACCAGCGTTTGTGCCTCCTCGCCGCTGACTTCGTTTTGCGTTGCGCACGGCAGGGCAATGTCACATTTAACACCCCATGGACGCTGTCCTTCGTAGTATGTCGCTTCGGGATACCGTTCTGCATACTCCTTGATACGACCGCGGAAGATGTTTTTCAACTCCAGTACGTACTCCAGTTTCTCTTCGTCGATGCCTTTCGGATCGTAGATGTATCCCGATGAATCGGAGAGTGTAACGACTTTACCACCCAGTTGGGTCGCTTTCTGTACGGCGTATTGTGCAACGTTGCCGGATCCGGAGATGGCAACGGTTTTGCCTTTGAAGCTCTCTCCGCGGGTCGCAAGCATCTCCTGTGCAAAATAGCATACGCCGTAACCTGTCGCTTCGGGACGCAACGGGCTACCGCCCCATCCCATGCCTTTGCCGGTCAGGGTGCCGGTGAATTCGTTGCGCAGACGTTTGTATTGTCCAAACAAGAAGCCGATTTCACGTCCGCCAACGCCGATATCACCGGCCGGAACATCTGTGTCTTGACCGACATGACGCTGAAGCTCGGTCATGAACGATTGGCAGAATTTCATCACCTCGTTGTCTGATTTGCCTTTGGGGTTGAAGTCCGAACCTCCTTTACCGCCACCCATGGGCAGTGTGGTCAGACTGTTTTTGAAGACCTGTTCGAAGGCCAGGAATTTCAGGATACTTAGATTTACGGACGAATGGAAACGCAAGCCTCCTTTGTACGGGCCGATTGCGCTGTTCATTTGGACGCGGTAGCCACGGTTGATTTCGATTTCACCTTTGTCGTTGAGCCAAGGAACGCGGAACATGACTACACGTTCGGGTTCGGCGATTCGTTCGAGGATCTTCATTTTGGAGAGGATTGGATTTTCCAGAATGTAGGGTGCCAATGACTCGACCACTTCGTGAACGGCCTGATGGAACTCTTTCTCTCCTGGATTTTTCGCGATAATCTTCGCCATGAAATCATCCACGTACTGTTGTGCATGTTTTTCCATTGTCATAGTGCTTCTTGTTTTATCGTTGTGTGAGGACAAATATAAGATAGTATGTTATAATTTGCAAATTGCTGTGAGGTAATAAGTTGTTATATAGTGTGATTGTTAAAAATTACACATATAAAATGGCTAAAGATTGTTGTTTTGAGTCGGTTTTTGGTTCAAAATAATAAGTTGAAAGCGGGTAATTTGGTTTGGATTGTAATTTATAAATTTTTTTATGAAATATTTTAACGTGACGATTTTATTGGGTTTTATAGTTTGAATTTGGTCGTTAAGAGGGGGTTTTGGGAGAATTGATTGGATGATTTTAGCGCGTAATGGGATAAAAATAGTTAAGAAGTGTAACTAAACGTGTTTTATTGAGACGCTATGGGAGTGTTTGAGGGGTAAAAAGGTTTATTTTCAGGGCGTTTTAGGAGGTGAAAAAGAGTGAAATGACGCCTTGCCTTGAAATTGTAACCTGATTGGTCGAAGCGATCAAGATGCATTGCCATGCAGATAGAAGGTCGTACAAGGTATGTCAATCGATTGCGTTGAGTGGATTCCTGCTACTAGTACTAGCCGTTGTATTCTAAGTGCGAAAGAGTGGCGTAAAACGGATGGCATGCAATGGCTGACGAGGATTGATGTGTGGTGTATAGGGCTGATTTTGGTAAGGCGAGGAGTGTTTGGCCTGAGTGAGTAGGGATGGGGGTAAAGAGGGTGCAATGGCGGCAGGACCGGTGATTAACCTGTTGAGGAGCCCGCCTCTCTAATATTTATCCTGTTCATTATGTGGCCGACGTAGTCTTGGGGTGAATCGAGGCTTACAGTCGCTTCGGATGGGAAGCATCGATGGGGTCTCACTGCATGTTCCCGAATGATTGCAGTGCACTTTGGGGTAGTGGGAAAATAAGTGGTTCCGAGATGTGGGGTTTAAAACGGATGAAGAGGTGGCGGGAGAAGGGAAGAGGAATGAGGATGAGTCGGTTTAACAAATGACGGCAAAAAAAGATGACAGTTAATGCGTTTCGGCCAGGAAACGGCGGCGAATCACCTCGCCGACCGGAATACCCTCGACTTTGCTCTGCAGCCAGGAGAGAACGTCCAGGTAGTAGAAAGTGCGGCGTTCGTAAGGGTGATGCTCATAGGGTTTGAGGGTCTCGTACAGCTTACGGAAGGCCTCTTTGAGGTCGCTGGCATAAACCGAATTGAGCCGTTTTAGGAAATGCATCATCTCTTTCTGGACCTGTTGCAAATCGTTCATCTTGTCCAGGAATACATAGACTGCACGAATTTGGTAATCGATATTGTAATCGCTTCCCGACTCGTAGGAACAGATCAGGTTGAGGATCCGGGCATAACATTGCAAGTCACGGCGAATCAACGGGTCACGGGTGCTGATGATCCGTTTGAGGTAGTTCATGCAGGCGTCATAATCCCCGTTACCAAAATAGAGGCATGCAATTTTGTAATATAGTAGCATGCGGTGGTGGATATCCAGATGGTTTTGGTATCGTTGAATGAACGCCTCCACCTCCGGAATGATTTTGATCCCCTCGTTGAATGCCCCTTCGTAAAAAGATTTGTTGATTTGATGGGTATAGTGAATCTGCAGGGCAATCATGCGCGAATTATCGCCTACATTCTCAATGCCTGCAATTTCGTGTTCAAACGTGTTGAGTGTTTGCGCAAATCGTTTGTAGCTGCGCAGTAAAAACAGACTGTCCAACAGCCGAGAGTAGCCGCGCATATAGGCATCGAACATCAACCGTTTCATTTGTGGATGCTCGTCGAAAAGGGTGATCCAGTGGCGCACGTTTTTGTAACACAACAGCATGTTGTGCAAGATGTAATGGTACCAAGCGTAGGCCTGATAGAGATAAAACCGTTCGGTGAACGAGAGTTTATCTTCGGGAAGATTCTCATATTTGGAGAGCCGCTGCCCGTAAACATGGATGATCAGGTTGATATCTTTTTGGGTGCGGGTGTAGCCTAATTGCAGATATAGCCCATACAGTTGAGTGGCAATGTTGGCCAGCTCACTGATGCGGGTGATTCGATCGCAAAGAGTGTCAGCCAGTCGGTTGAGCTTTTCACTTTTGGAGATCATTCCCCGTGTCGTGTTTTGCGTATCGATCTTCTTTTGCAGTTCGATGAAATCGAGTGCGACCGTATATTGTTCGCTCTGCAGGGCCAGATCGGCCGCTTTGTCGAGTAGCTTCGAACTCTGTTGATAAAGCCCTTTGTTGTATAAAATGCGGGCAAAATCGAGTTGTTCATGCAACTGCATGTGCAGCGAGTGCTGCACCTCCAACAAACGGATACTGACCAGGATCTGTTTGTAAAGGTGTGCCTTCATGTTGGGCAACTGCTCCTTTTTGATCGGGCAGCGTTGCAGAATACGTTTTTCGTTATACTCCTCCATACCGTCCAGACAATCGAACAATGCGATGAATTTGGCCTGCTGGTTGCCGGACAAGCGGGTAGCATAGAGCTTGAAATTCCGTTTTTCGGCTTTGCTCATGCTGCGGATCAGTTCGAATACAGGTTCCTGTTTGTTTGGTGTCGCTGCCATGGAGAGAAGATTCGATCTTAGCAAAAATAGGCAAAAGTTGGTAACATACGAAATAAAATCCCTATCTTTGAGATCAATTACCAAATAATACGAGCTGTTATTATGACAACTTCCTCTCGTTATGCCGGACGTGGCGTCTCCTCATCGAAAGAGGATGTACATGCCGCGATCAAAAACATAGATAAGGGCCTTTATCCCAAGGCTTTTTGTAAAATTATTCCCGATCGTCTTGCCGGAGATCCCGAAGCCTGTCTGATTATGCATGCCGACGGTGCCGGAACCAAATCCTCGCTGGCTTATGCTTATTGGCGTGAAACGGGGGATCTGTCGGTTTGGAAAGGAATTGCACAGGATGCCGTTGTGATGAATACCGATGATCTGTTGTGTGTCGGTGCGGTAAGCGATATTTTACTCTCTTCGACCATTGGCCGTAACAAACGTTTGGTGCCGGGTGAGGTGATCTCGGCCGTGATCAACGGTACCGAAGAGTTTTTACAGAGTATGCGTGATCTCGGGGTGGGCATCTACTCGACAGGAGGCGAGACAGCCGATGTGGGTGATCTGGTCCGGACCATCATCGTTGACAGTACGGTAACAGCCCGGATGTTGCGCAAGGATGTGATCGATAATGCCCACATCCAGGCCGGCTGCTGCATTGTCGGGCTCAGTTCGTCGGGGCAGGCTACTTACGAAAGCGAGTACAACGGAGGTACCGGAAGTAATGGATTGACCTCGGCTCGTCATGATGTCTTTTCGAAGGAGGTGGCCCGCAAATATCCCGAAACATTTGATGATGATATTCCGTCGGATCTGGTTTATACCGGACACTATGGGTTGACAGACCGTATCGAAGGGTGCCCGCTTACGGTGGGTAAGTTGGTGCTGTCGCCCACCCGGACTTATGCTCCGATCATTCGCCAGGTGTTGAAAGAGTATCGGGGACATATCCAGGGAATGATTCATTGCAGCGGTGGCGCGCAAACCAAGGTGCTGCACTTTATCGATAATCTGCATGTGATCAAGGATAATCTTTTCGAGACGCCGTTGTTGTTTAAGCTGATTCAGCAGGAGTCGCAGACCCCGTGGAGTGAAATGTACAGTGTGTTCAACATGGGCCACCGTATGGAACTTTATGTTGATGAGTCGGTTGCCAATGATATTATCAGCATCTCCAAATCATTTAATGTCGATGCACAGGTGATTGGGCGAGTTGAGGCGTCGGATCATGCGCAGGTAACCGTACGACACGAGGGTAAAGAGTATGTCTATACCAAATAGGACTGTGATCGGAAGTAGATAAAAGGAGTTTTGTTATTAACCTTCGATCCGTTTGTTATAGGAGAGTGTTCGTGGAATGCTCTCCTTTTTTTGTGCTTGGATTACAGATCGGATAGAGATAGAACAAAGCCCTCCTTGTTGTGTGCGGTTTGTATTGGTTTGGGGCGAATGCATGATTTAGGAAAGCATCGAAAGAGGAAGATGTTAGGGCCTGTTTTAGACCAGTTGAGATGTTGACGCTCCCGCTGAGCGATGGAGTTGGAAATAGATCGTATGGGGATCCCAGCGTAGGGAAGAATGGGGTAAGCGTTGAACTGTGTCTGTTCGGCTGTGCGATGCGCAAAGCGTGACAAATGTGTAAAGGGAGATATGGGATAGGTATAAAAAAATAGTAAGAGGTTTTGAAGCCTCTTACTATTTTTTTGTCTGTAAATCTGACGTTCGCTGAATTATTTTGCAGCAACGGTAGAATCAGCAGCGGTAGAATCAGCAGCAGCAGAATCAGCAGCGGCAGCAGCAGCAGCCTCAACAGCAGCGATTGAATCAGCAGCTTTAGCAGCAGCGATTGAATCTTCAGCAGCTTTCTGTGCACCAGCGTTACCGCAAGAAGCGAACGATACAAATGCTGCAACAACAGCCAGCATCAGTACAGATTTAGTAAAAGTTTTCATAGTAAAAGAAAATTAGTTAGTTATTTAATTCGGGAGCAAAGGTATAAATGTTTATTAAGAAAAGAAACTTTTTTTTGCAGAAACCTTCATTGATAACACATTTTTTTTTCATTTGCCCCTTTGAATTGTCGATAGCTTACTTGGTTGAGGGTGGGGAGGTTGAGTGTTTGGTGGCTTACTCCGGTTGTTCTGCAGAGTTATCCTCAGAGGAGGATGCTGGAGCCTCGCCGAATAATGACAAGGGGATGTCTGTTCGGATGATGAACGCCTGGGTAAATGCGCTGTTGATTTTGCCCCAAAGGATGATGGCCTCTTCCGAGGTGAGACAGTTGCCGACAGAAACGCTGAAATAGGGCGCATCATACTTCCAGTATGCGGGAATATCGGGATAGATCTCATTGAAGCGCGCTTTGGCTGCGAGTGCCGAAGAGCGGGCGTTTTGACCGTTGTCGAGGAAGATACGAACGCGGTAACCCGGAACGGTAGCCCCGGTAGGATGCACCTGCATCGATTTGATGGCGGTTGCAGCGCTTCCGTGTTCGATGGCCGTTACGCGGGTTTGATAAGTGGGATCGGCCTTTGCGGCTTGTTGTTTAAACTGGTCGAGCGTCTGTCCGCTGAGCGGTGCCGCTGTCAGTAACAACAGTGCAATAAACCCTGATAATCCATATTTTTTCATAATCGACGGATTGATAGCGTTATCCATGTTAATCGTTCCGACCTTGATCTGCATCTTCAGATGATGGTGCAAAGATACTATGGACTGGAACAATTGGTATATCGGTTTTGTTAAAAAAACAGTTTTTTATAATCGTTTCCCACGAACGATTCGCCATGGGTCGCGGACCCCATTCTGCAACAGTGGTTTGTGTAGAGTCTCTTGCGTCGGCGGTGAGGTCGAGTCCTGCTTACGCAGGCTATGTGCATGTTGCCCAACCGCTCGACCCAGCTCTCCTCGTCGTCAGGATAAAACAGGCACAATGTTTCGCATGATGCTCTTTTCATTGAGTGTCTTTTGGAGCGATCTATGTAGTCTTGCCCGCAATCTGGGTACAGTCTTGTTGTGCCCTGATGAGCACTTTTTTTATAAATCGTTTGTGCTTCCCAACGTGGCTCCTCACCGTGGGGGAAGCAGTGGACTGTATCGAGGAAAAACGGCGTTTTGTGTCAGACGATTCTGACGAACAAGATAGTGTAAAAATTTTTATGCGCAAAAGCCTATTGGGCAAATTGTTCTTGCAACAGTTTTGCCGGATCGATTCCGCTCTGTCGAGCCAATTCATCCAACGGCATCTCTGGAATATCCAACCGTTTTTTCATCCAGCCCGCTTTGATTGTTGCGTAACCGGAGACAGTGACCCCATCTAACCCTTTGGAAAAGGTTGAATAGGCGCCCAATGCCCCTAAAAGCCCGTTGAACCGAATGGCCAACGGAAAGGTGACCACTCCGTCACTTTTGCGGGGTAACACACTTTTCTCGCGTGAGTTGATGGTGAGTTGTGTGGCTCCCTGGCGTTTGACCTCAATTTGCATATCGGTCAGGGTAACGTTATGGCTGGAGCTGTTGGTCGCGCGGATTCCAACGTCAACGCCAATCTGTGACGTGGAGACCCCTTTGATCTGGATCGATTCGATCCCTCCGAAAGTGAGTTTGTCGGGGTTGACGCACGAACTCATCAGCGCCGTGACCGCAAGGAAAATAAGGGAAAATAAGAATATCTTTTTCATGGCTTTACTCCGTAATAGATCTGTGCGATACCTCCCCAAAGGTTGGTGATGCGGCATTGGGTGAACCCTGTGTCGGACAATATTTTGCAGAACCGTTTGCCGTAAGGAAACTCCTCGACCGATTGTGGTAGATAGGTATAGGCGCTTTTGTCGTGTGAGATCAACCATCCGATTGTGGGCAGGATGCGATGGAAATAGAGACGGTACAATGCGCCGAATAGTCTGTTTTGCGGCATGCCGAATTCCAAAACATAGACGGCTCCTCCCGGACGCAGCGCCCGGAATATTTCGGACAGGCCTTTTTCAATGTTTTCGAAGTTGCGGACCCCGAAAGCGACCGTTGCCGCATCGAAACTGTTGTCCGTTACCGGTAGGTTTTCTGCATCGCCCTGCTCCAGGGTGATGCGTTCAGCCAGTCCGGCTTGCATCACCTTGTGGCGTCCGATGGCCAACATCTGTTCCGACAGATCGATACCGGTTACATGGGCCGCCGGACAGTTGCGGGCCAACAGAATGGCCAAATCACCGGTTCCGGTGGCCAGATCGAGGATGGTCGAGGGGTGTGAGGCTTTGACCCGACGCACCACTTTGCGTCGCCACTGGCGATCGACTCCCATTGATAACAGGTGGTTGAGTCGGTCGTAGCGGAAGGCGATGGCATCGAACATGGTCCGAACCTCCTCTTTTTTACTTTGTGTAGTATTGTATGGTTTCATTGCTGACTATTCGAATCGAATGCTCTTTTCCGGCAAAATTAGTGAAATTATCATCGTCGGCAAGGAGAGCAGCACAACGATGAACAGGAAGGTGATCAGGTTGATCAACGCCCACCACCCCCAGTCGATGTAGATGGGAACGACGGCCAAAAAGTATCCGGCCTGGTCGAGATGGACGAGACCTGTCCAATGTTGCAGCAGGCAGAGTCCTACCCCTAACAGGTTGCCCCAAAACATCCCTTTGAGTATAATGAACGAGGAGCGAATGATAAACATTTTTTGCAGGGATCGGTTCCCCATTCCAAGGGCTTTCAGAACGCCGATCATCGAGGTGCGTTCGAGCAGGATGATCAGCAGGGCGGTGATCATGTTGAAAAGGGCTACCACCATCATGACGATGATAATCACCGCTGCGTTGACGTTGTGGGCATTGAGCCAGTCGAAGATGGTGGGATAACGCTCACGGATGTTGATCACCCGCAGGGAGTTGCCATCTGCTGGTGGCGTATTGAATACCAGATCGTCGATGGCGTCGGTGAAGGGCTCGAGTCGTGAAAAATCGGTGGTTGTGATTTCGAATCCGGTAATTTGGGTGGAGTCCCAGTTGTTGAGCCGCTGTACATTACGGATATCGGTCAGAACCATCACCTTGTCCAGTTCGTCGAATTGGGTGTCATAAATGCCCCGCACCCGAAAACGATCCCGACGAGGCGGATCCTGAATGAAGAGCATCTCGAGCGGATCACCCACCCTGAGTTGCAGCATGGCGGCGAGTTTGCGCGAGATGAGAATATCCTTATAACGGATGCTGTCCCCGATTCGGGGCAGAGAACCGTCGATCAGATTGTCTCGAAAAAAGCTCCAATCGTAATCTGCGGCAACCCCTTTGAGTACGACGCCCTGCATGGCATCCTCACCACGTAGAATGCCCGCTTTGATGGCATAGGGGTGGATGCCTCCGAAATCGGGTAATTTTTCGATCAGCGGAACCACCGGTTGGTTGATTGAGATCGGGACCGTTTCGTAAGAGGTGTTTCCGTCGAGGTTGACGATTTGGACATGGGCACCAAACCCGGTCAATTTGGCGGTGATTTCATGCTTGAAGCCGAAGATGACGGCCAGTGAAATGATCATAACGGCCATGCCGATCGCTACGCTCAGGGTAGCGATACGGATCATCACGTTGTTTTTTTGTCCGCCGTGGTTGAAGGCGATTCGGCGGGCCAGGAAATATTCGAGATTGATTCGGCTCATTGTGGCTGCAAGATAGAAGTTTCCAGTGAAACCACTACAAAGTAACGTAAAAAATCCATACATTTGTTTCATCACGAAAGCAGAATGTTATGAGCAAGATCGCATTGATTACGGGGGCATCGTCGGGGATCGGCGAGGCCACTGCACGCAAATTGGCCGCAATGGGGTACGATTTGGTGATTACGGGTCGGCGCAGTGAGCGTCTGCAAAGGTTGAGCGATGAGCTTGAAGATCAGTGTAAGATTAAGGTACACGCTTTGGGTTTCGATGTTCGGGAACGGACGCAGGTCGAATCGGCCATCGAGACGTTGCCGGAACATTTCCGCGCGATTGACGTGTTGGTTAATAATGCGGGGTTAGCTTCGGGACTTGAACCGATCGATGAGGGAGACCCGATGGATTGGGATAAGATGATCGATACCAATATTAAGGGTCTGCTATACATTACACGTGTGGTTTCACGCATGATGGTGGAGCGGGGACAGGGTGGACTGATTGTCAATATCGGTTCGATTGCCGGCAGTCAGACCTATGCCAATGGCGCCGTCTATTGTGCTTCGAAACATGCGGTCCACTCGTTGAGCGAAGGGATGCGGATCGACCTGCTCAAGCACGGCATCAAGGTGAGCGAGGTGCGTCCCGGTATGGTGGAGACGGAATTCTCGATCGTCCGGTTCCATGGGGATAAGGAGCGTGCCGATAAGGTGTACGAAGGGGTGAAACCGCTTTGTGCAGCCGACATTGCCGAGGTGATTGGCTGGATCGTTTCGTTGCCGCCGCATATTAATATCAACGATATTTTGGTGATGCCGACCCAACAGGCTGACTCTCACTATACTTACCGTGTTTTGTAGTTTCTGTCGTCTGTCGTGTTGATGAAAAATTACATCACAGTGTACATCTCACTGCGCTTCTGGTCTTGTATCGGAAGCGCTGTTTTGTTATGTGCCTGCACCGGGCGAAATCGTGCACAGGTGCAAGATCCGGCAGCGGAGCTGGTTGCCGTTGTTGCAGATGAAGTTCAGGACGAGGGAGAAGATGGACGGAAGTCGTCATTCGACAACGCATGGGATACTTTGGGTGCTGAGTCAGGGGCACAGTTGACGAATGAGAACGGTTCGAGGTTGGATGCATCGTTTGGAGGAGAGGTCGATACGTTGTCTGCCACCGAGCGGCGAATGCTCGAAGCGGGGCTGGTGGAGATTGTGCCTAATGATTCGACCATTTCGGTCCATTTGGTTTATGCAACACCCGACAATTTTATGGGGGAGGCGGTCTATGGCGATCTGCGACGGGCCTATCTGTTGCCCGAAGTGGCATTGATGTTGCAGCATGCAGCGGAGTTGTTGCACCAAGAGAGACCTGATCTGCGGTTTATCATTTACGATGCCGCACGTCCCATGTCGGTTCAGCAGCGAATGTGGAATTTGGTGAAGGGAACCTCTAATTATATATATGTTTCCAATCCTGCTCGGGGTGGAGGATTGCACAATTACGGGGCGGCAGTTGATTTGACCTTGGGTGATCACACGGGACGACCGTTGCCGATGGGCACTCCGTTTGATTTTTTCGGTGCGGCCGCCCATATCGATCGTGAAGAGGAACTTTTGGCCAAAAATTTGATAACTTCTCAAGAGCTGGAGAATCGACGCCTGTTGCGGCGGGTCATGCGTCAGGCCGGATTTATTCCGTTGCGTAGTGAATGGTGGCATTTCAATGCGATGAGCCGTGCCGAGGCCAAAGCCGGCTACCGAGTCATTGAGTAGTGCACGGCGCGGTGAGGTGGTTTGAATAAAGAGCTCAGGAATTTGACTCTTTGGCAGAAGAGTGTTGTCAGGGGCGTAAAAAACAATAAATTTGTAACGCAAACGTTACTACAATACAAAAAGTAATAACCCAATTAACGAGTTGATTAGCATTAGAAAATGATGATGAATCCGGGTTTTATATTGATTATCATTATTGCAGTAGTCGGTTTTATTGTACAGGCTAAACTGCAATCGGTATTTAAAAAGTATTCGCAGGTTATGTTCCCGGGCGGTTTGACGGGACGTGATGTAGCCGAAAAGATGTTGCGCGATAATGGCATCTACGATGTGAGGGTGACCTGCACGCCCGGACACCTGACCGACCACTACAATCCGGCAACCAAGACGGTGAATTTGAGTGAAAGTGTATACAACAGCAATAGTGTGGCTGCGGCTGCAGTAGCTGCGCATGAGTGTGGCCACGCCGTACAGCACGCACGAGAATATGCTCCGTTGAAGATGCGTTCGGCATTGGTCCCTATTGTGCAGTTTTCGTCGATGTGGTCCACTTGGGTGGTGATTGCAGGTATTTTGGTGATGAATACCTTCCCGGCACTCTTCTGGATCGGTATCGCGATGATCGCCATGTCGGCACTGTTTAGCCTGATTACGCTGCCGGTAGAGTACAACGCTTCGGCACGTGCAATGGATTGGCTCGAAAGTACCCATACGCTGGTCGGAGACCAGGTGGGACAGGCTCGTATTGCGCTGTCATGGGCCGCACGTACCTATTTGGTGGCAGCCTTGTCAGCTATTGCGACGTTGATCTACTATTTGGGCTTTGCTCGCCGCGATTAAGTCTTGTAAGTGCAGATCGAAAAATACAAGGGCACCCTGTTTGGGGTGCCCTTTGTTGTGTATAAGAGATTGGGTGGTAATGACTGTATATCCGGATTTTTATTATACAGGAACGGCAGTAACGGCGTACTTGAGCATAGACATTAGGGGCATGGTCGCGCTGCCCGTCTTTTTAGAGAATTGGATGGAGATGGAGATGCTTGTGATGAGAAATCCAGTAATGGCGAGCAAAATAAACAAAAAACAGGACCGATTCGGTCCTGTTTTTATTTATACAGACGAAAGGGGGGAGTGTGCCCCAATCAATAAAATTACTTTTTCTGTTTGGGAATGACGAGAGGATAGGAGTGTTCCGCTAACCGATCTCCCTTCTTGGCCCAAGGGGTGGCATCCTTGTGTGCAACAAAGATGGTGAGCGTATATTTACCCGGTTTAAGCCCGTCAAAGGCTGCTTCGACCGGAGCGCTGCCTCCCGGTTTGATGTCTGAAGCCAAACGACCGCGCAGAATCTCTTTCGATCGATTCGACACAATAAATCCTACATCAAAATTGAGCAGATTGGCCAGTGTAAAACCGTTGCGAATTGTTGCCTTACCGTGTTCGATGTCGATCGGTTCGATGTTGATTGATGTCGGGGGCATTGGGGTAGCCTGCCACTGGGCAGGAGTTGCGAAATGCAACGTATATCGGTGATCCGATTCATTCCGATCGTCCGGAGTGCCCACGACCATGTCGCTGTTCCACTCGGCTCCAGCCCCTTCATAGATGACTGGCCGGCTCTTTTCGACAGCTTTCAGAGCCAAATATGCCTCGTACATGTTGTACCCGCGTCCGGCCTCTCCACCCAACGAGAACATGATGACCGAAGGGTGATTTTTGGAGAAGTGGTACATGTTCAGCACCCGGTCCGTGTAGGCGTGTTGCCAAAGGGTGTCGTTGGCCAGCGTGCCGCCTACCTTGAGCGAGGTGCCGCTCAGACGGGTGTCGAGATTGGTCTGGTCGCACACATACATGCCATAACGGTCGCATTGGCCGTAGAACCATTTGGGTTGTGGATTCTGTTGTACGCGTAGCAGATTGATCCCCGCCAGGTGAAAATTCAACAGATCTTTGCATAGGGTTGCCTCATCTTTCGGGCAGACGTAATCGATGGCTCGCAGCGTGACCGGACGGCCGTTGATGGTGATTCCTTTGTCGGAGAATTGTACGTCACGGAATCCCACTTTAATCGTCGTGTAGTCGGTAAAGCGACCCTCGTGTTGGATGCGCAGAGCCACAGTGTAGAGTTTGGGACTCTCATGACTCCAGGATTCGACGTTGGGAATATTTTCAAAGAAACGTACCGTATCTTCGAGACGCATTTCAAAACGGGCGTCGCGTTTGCCTGAGCGAATCAAGGTGCTATCCGGCCCGTAAAGATCGTAATATACGGTCACCTGTTTGGGGTTGAGCAGGTGAGACTTCACAATGACTCCGAAATTGAACAGTCCGCTGGTCCCGTCAGGGGCAAACCGGGTATCGATCACGTAGTCCCGCATCCGCACCTTAGGTTGTGCAAAGACATAGACATCACCTCCCAGGGTGGTTCCGGTGCTTGGATTCTGGTTCTCCAGTTGGATCGAAGCGGGTTGTGCATAGGCTACAATAGCCATGTAGTTTTTGCCCTCTTCGATCAGTTTGGTAATATCGAACTCGGCCGGAGTTTTCGAGTCTTCGTGGTAGCCGGCCAATTTGCCGTTGATGTAGAGGTAGTAGGCGCGACTGACAGGCCCAATGTGGGCGAACACTTCCCGATCGATCCAGGCAAAAGGCATTTTGAAATCGTGTCGGTAGATGGTGGCCCAGGCGTTGTTTGCACGCTGTTCGGGCGGTACAACTTCAGCCCATGAGGCGGTGCTGGCTGTGATCTCGAGCGAATCGATTGTGGCCGGTGCTGTGAAACGCTTCACCTTCCAGGTGCCGTTGAGCGGCTGCATGTAGGTGGATGAAGCGGTGTCTCCGCTCATAGCAAACTCCTTTTTGTTGAAGCTGTATAGTTGGGTGCGCGGAGCCTCGCGATTCAAAGCAACCTGTTCGGGATCCTCGAGCGGCGGCAATTTGGGTGCCGGAGGCGTTTGGGTCAAGAATTGTGCACCTGCCTGCGTAGAGAACAGGCAGCAAAACAGTGCCGAATAAATAAAACGTTTCATAATTAAGATCGTTGAGAACGTTTAGGGGCTTTTACCTGCGAAGGCCCGAATCCGGGCCTTCGCAATGGATCTTATTTGCAAATATAAGCATTCGGTTGAATTCCCGAAATGCAGGGGGCTATTTTGCCGGAGTAGCCTCTGCCGCAGCAATCATACCGAGATTGATCAACGTGCGGACACTGGCTGTTTCGGAGACGAGGTGAACGTTTGCACGACTCAACCCCATCAAAATAGGACCGTTGACTTCGGCTCCGCCCAGCATCTCCACCAGTTTATAGGAGATATTGGCAGCTGCTAGGTTCGGGAAGATGAAGGTGTTGACTTCACGGTCACCCAGTTTATTGAATGGATAGAGACGCATGCGGGTCTCTCGATCCAAGGCGATGTTGGCTTTCATCTCACCTTCGACCAGTAGCTCGGGGTACTGGTTGTGGAGAATTTCGACCGCTTTGGTCACCTTCTGTGCGCGCGGATCATCCGAGGTTCCGAAGTTGGAGTAGGAGAGCATCGCAATGACCGGTTCGATACCGAAACGGCGAACCGTTTTGGCACTCATCAGGGCAATTTCGGCCAGATCCTCCGCGTTGGGGGAAGGATTAACAGCCGTATCGGCAAAGAACATCGGGCCCCGTTTGGTGGTGACAATCTTCATGGCTGCCAAGCGGCGGTCATCGGTCAATCCGAAAATTTGACGTACCGGTTCCAAAGCTTCGATATAGCTGTGCCCGAACCCTAACAACGACGTGTCGGCATCTCCAGCTGAGATCATCATCATGGTGAACCAATCGCGTTGCATCATGTATTTGAGGGCCTCGTCGTGGTTGATGCCCCGACGGCTCATTTTCGAATAGAGCAGGTTGGCGTACCGTTCGCGGCGCTCTTGTTCCGCATCACTGCGGAAGTCGAGAATATATTGATCGTCAAGCGATAAGTTATGCTCATCGAGCAGAGCGTGAATCTTGTCACGACTGCCGACCAAAATCGGTGTGGCAATACCGTCAGAGAGCAGGTGAATGGCTGCTTTGATCGTATTGAGTCGGTCACCTTCGCTGAAAACCAGTCGGCGCGGTGTGGCCGTGCGGGCCATCGAACGGATCGAACGCATCAGTTTGTCGTCACGTCCCATGCGGCTCTCGAGCTCTTGGCAATAGGCATCCCAATCGGTGATCGTTTTGCGGGCAACCCCCGACTCGATCGCCGCTTTGGCAACGGCCATGGAGATACGGGTGATCAGACGGGGATCCAATGCTTTGGGAATCAAGTATTCTCGACCGAAGGTGATGTTGTTGTCGTTGTAGGCTGCTGCCACCATCTCGGGTACCGGCTCTTTGGTCAGAGCGGCCAGGGCTCGTACAGCAGCGATTTTCATCTCTTCGTTAATCTTGGTGGCCCGAACGTCGAGTGCCCCACGGAAAATGTAGGGGAATCCCAATACATTGTTGACCTGGTTCGGATAGTCCGAACGCCCTGTTGCAAAGATGATGTCGGGACGAGCGGCGTGTGCCACTTCGTAGCGAATCTCAGGGTTGGGGTTGGCCAAAGCAAAGACAATAGGGTCTTTAGCCATACTCTGTACCATCTCGGCAGTCAATACGTCGGCTACAGAGAGTCCCAGGAAAACATCGGCCCCTTTAATGGCTTCGGTCAGTGTGTTCACCTCCCGCGAGGTGGCAAAGGCTGCTTTGGCTGGGTTGAGGTCTTTACGACGGGTTGAGATTACCCCTTTACTGTCGCACATTACCATATTCTTGGGATCGACTCCCAGAGCAATATACAGTTTTGCGCAAGAGACGGCTGCGGCACCGGCCCCGTTTACCACCACCTGTACCTGATCGATCTTCTTTCCGCAGATTTCGAGCGCGTTGAGCAGGGCTGCAGCTGAAATGATGGCAGTACCGTGCTGGTCGTCGTGCATGACCGGGATCGACAGTTCGTCGCGCAGACGCTCCTCGATGACGAAACATTCCGGGGCTTTGATATCCTCGAGGTTGATGCCTCCGAAGGTGCCTGCGATGTTTTTGACCGTCTCGATAAACTGTTCGGTGTCTTTGGTGTCCACCTCAATGTCGAACACGTCAATGTCAGCAAAGGTTTTGAACAATAACCCCTTACCCTCCATAACGGGTTTGCCGGCCTGGGCGCCGATATTTCCCAAACCCAATACGGCGGTGCCGTTGGAGATGACAGCAACCAGGTTTCCTTTGTCGGTATATTTGTATGCGTCGTCGGGATTCTTCTGGATCTCGAGGCAGGGCTCGGCCACACCGGGCGAATAGGCCAGTGACAGGTCTTTTTGTGTACTGTACGGTTTGGTAGGGATCACCTCGATTTTGCCGGGGCGTCCTTCGGCATGGTAGGCCAGTGCCTCCTCCCTGAAACTTTTTTTATTGGCTTCCATATCTTGGCTTATTTTGTCTGTTTTTTGTCGGATTCCATACCTTTTCGGCTAATTTGGTTATCTTTGCAACAACTGAGCCGCAACCTGTATCCGAGTCGGGTTTGCGGTCTGTTTTTTGTCCGAAAAGAACCTCCGCAAGTTACTAATAAAATTTAAAAAATGGGGCGACTGCCTGCGTTAAATTTCCCTGAATACCAATTTCGGCTCCGTAAAGGGGAGGAGGGTTATGAGGTTTGGGATCCTTTGCGGGGACAATGGCTGGTCTTGACACCCGAAGAGTGGGTGCGGCAACATTTGATCCGCTTTCTCAGCGAACGGATGGGAGTGGTCCCTCAATATGTGTCACAGGAGTATCCGGTAACATTAGGCGGAATGGCACAGCGAGCCGATGTAGTGGTGTGCGGCCGTAACGGCAAACCCTGTCTGTTGGCCGAGTGCAAAGCTCCCGATGTGGCTCTTGAAGAGGAGCAGCGTGCACGCAGCGTATTGGCTCAGGCCGTACGGTATAACAGCATTGTTGGCGCTCGTTATGTCTTGCTAACCAATGGGAAAAGGCATCTTTGTTTCGAGTTCGATGCGACCCGAAACCGTTATCAGCCTTTGAAGAGTTTTCCCGATTTATCAGTATTTTTTGGGATTGAGTAGCTGGAGCATGTATTCATCCTGCCAGTCGCAGGTGGTGCGTGTCCACTCCTTTTTCAACCCGATGACATGGAATCCTTTGCTGCGGAAGAGGGCCATACTTTTGGTATTGTCTGCGGTGATGTTGCAGTAGAGTTGGTTGAGCCCTAAAACCTGAAAACAGTAGCGGATCAATAGCGAAACGGCTCCTGAAGCGTAGCCCCGTTTTTGGTCATTCCGATCGTAGATCAGGATGCCGACGCCGGCCCGCAAATTATAGGGATCGATATCGAACAGATCGATTGTCCCAACCGGTTTCTGGGTCTCCAGTGCCTCGATGATCAGACGCAGCTGTTTGGTTTCGTAAATATCGTATTTCTGATTCTCAATAAATTGGCGTAAGATATATTTGGAGAAGGGGGCAATCGTATTGCTCACCTTCCAGACGTCAGTGTCGTTCTCCCAACGATAGAGAATGTCGATATCTTCCGGTTCAAGCGCCCGGAGTTTAATGATATGATTTTTGAGCAGGTCTGCCATCGTCGATCGTGTTAAATACCAATAATCTTGTTGCGAATCAACATGGCAGCGCCCAGGGCGCCGATATTGTCATCGAGTTTGGTGGTGCGGAAGAGCGTATCGTTGTACACCAACCGCAGCGAGAATTTGTTGACAGCCGATTTGAGTGGCAGCATCAGGTAATCGCCCGCTCCGGCCAGATAACCGCCGATAATGACCTGTTCGGGGTTGAAGATGTTGATCAGGAAGGCGATGCTCTTACCGATCTTTTCCCCGGCCTCCTCAATCAGTTCGATCGAGAGGTTGTCGTCGTTGCGTGCAGCGTTGATGATGTCGGTGATGTGGATTTTGCCGGTGTGGTTATACTTTTCCATCAGGATTGTATTGCGTCCTTTCTGGATTTGTGCAATCATCTTATTTTCAATGGCAATTCCCGAAACCTCGGTCTCCAAACACCCTTTTTTACCGCAGTCGCAGATGATCTCATTGTCAAAGAAAGGGGTGTGGCCGAACTCTCCGGCGAAGCCCGAACGACCATAATAAATTTTCCCGTCCACGATGATGCCGATGGCGACTCCCCGTCCGAGGTTGAGGTAGATGATGTTTTTTTCATCACCGGTACACCCTTTGACATATTCGCCGTAACATTTGGCGCGGGTGTCGTTTTCGATCAGTACCGGATGGCCGGTATAGGATTCGAGAATCTCGGCCAACGATTGCGGATTAGACGTAAAATATTTGTAACTGCGTCCAGTTTCAGGATTGACCCGTCCGGCAATGCAGACTCCTACACCTAATAACTTCGAACGGTCGATTGAACAGCCGGTCAAGAAATTTTCGATAGCTTGACAGATTTTGTTGAGGCATTCGTCGGTATCTTCCAAAACGAAATCAACATTACGTTGTGTAGTGATAACGTTGTTTTGCAGGTCAGTGATGGTCAGTACCATCTGATCGCGGCTTATTTCGGCCCCGGCAAAATAGATCGAGGAGTTGGCTAAACCGAAAATATTGGGACGTCGGCCGCCGCTGGTAGAGATTTTACCACGGTCGATGATAATCTTGTCGTGCACCAATTCATCAATCAGCTTGGTTACGGTTGGAATGCTGATATGAAGCTTTTGAGCCAGTTCGGCCAACGTGCAGTCGCCCTGAATGGCCATGTGGGCGATAATATTACGTTTGATGATGTTGTTTTTCTGGACAATACCCTTGGTGTGAGTTGGATCGGGGTTGTTGAAAAAATCTTGTAGAGAACTCATAGGGTTTATAGAATATGGGTAAACAGTGGTCGATGTCAAATGTGTTAAATCGATTTCCTTACTCAAAGAAAATAAAAAATATGCGATTTTCTAAATATTTTTCAAAATAATTTAACGTCTGGGTTGATTTTTATTAATTGAACGGGTATTCGCTATAAAACTTTGAAGGTCGTGGTGTGAACAAGTAGGTTGTGTATGTGCACGTTGTAAGGTAAGCTACGTAATTACTCTGATAGGCTTGACCTGACAAGATTTTGTTTGAGAGAGTAGGTGGTTTTTATTGTTATTTAGGGTTGCTTAATTGTTAAATAATTATAATAATTTCAGGATTAGGTGAATAAATTATTTGTTTAAATGAATGATATATCCTGTATTTTTAAATATAATGTTATATATTTGGCAAAAGCGGATCCGATCAAACATCGCACAATTCAAATATTAGACCTAATCTTTTTGTGTTATGAAAATGAAACTAAACTTGAATGCCCTAAGGGTAACTCTTTGTGTGGGTTTGGCGGCTTTGCTGGCCACCTCTTGTGGAAAAGGGAAACTGATGACCGAAAGTGATGTGAAGAATGCGGTTAAAGAGCTTATGGAGCCGCATGAAAAATACTTTGCACCTACGGCTATTCAGACCGGATTTTATGAGTTGAATAGCGAGGGGGCTCGTACGGCATTACGTAAATTGGCCGCTGCCGGTATGATTACTTATGATGCACAAATCGTTATCGAGAAGGTGTATAATTATTATTACCGTGGGGAGAAAGAGCATGTTTTTGTTTCCGTTGCGCTGACTCCTGAAGGCGAGAAGTATGTGATGAGTGAAGCCGACGTGGAACAGTATAAAGAGGCATTGGAAGAGGCAAAGAAAGGTGCGAGCAAAGATCTGGAGTGTCCGAATGCCGATACTGAATATCCTGAAGCGAGTGTTGGGGAAGAGGTGATTACAAAGATTGTTCGGGACGATCCGCCTGCAACTGCGGAGTCTGCACCGGTACAGAACAATGCTCCTGCCAAGGAGAGTGCGCCTGCTGCTGAAAATACGGGCAACTCAGATAATAAGCCTGCTGCTGATTTAACCGTATATGAAAAGGCTTTGCAGCAGGTGTCGACGCAAACGGTTTATGTGAAAGCGTATAAAATGCAAGTGAATAAAGTGCGTCATGTGCGGTGTACTCCAGCTATGTTTGAAGAGGGAGAGGGCGAGGCTGAAATTATTATCGAGTATTGTGATGTGACGCCATTCGGCCGTATTTTGGAGGATGTCCTTGATGGAGAAAAAATGGTGGATAGATGTAAGTTTATTTATTATAATGATTTGGGTTGGACCATGGTTGATAAAAGGTAAAGGTTGAGGTGAGAGTTTAATGTGTTCGACCCAAGTAGTGCAGCCGTATGATTCCGTTCGTATCATACGGCTGTTTTTTGTATTTGGAACTTTATGGATGTCTGATGTTGCAATTGTCGTAGGATAATTTTTGTGAGGCGTGTTTATCGTTCGATGTTGTAGTGGATGGCAGTGGCAGCGGGCCTAAGATTATATGTCGAGCTTATTAATTTTATAGTTCAGAGTTGCGGTTTATTACAGAGTGAAAGGATGTGACGTTCACAGACTGGTGTGAACGTCCGGATGAGGCTGTTTTTGGGGACGATGTCGCAGAAATTGTAATCCAGAGCTCTTCTTTCCGAAGCATTCTTTGTATGTACTTGTGTGGTCGATGGAAAATTTGTGATGCCATGTTGTGGTAGAAATAATTGGAAGGTATTTTTACTTTCCGTCTCATCCCCTTTTTCTTCTCCTCACTTCTCCTCACTTCTCTTCCTTTTCTTTCTTCTTTCTTCTTTCTTCTTTCTTCTTTGCCCCTTCTCTGTACTAAGGTTTGTATAAATAAAAATGCCCGCAAGACGGAAATAACGTCTTGCGGGCAATGTGATTTTGTTTTACAGTTTACAGAGACTGTTTTGATGTGGCAACAGCCGAGCGATCTACTTTCTTGATCAAACCCTGCAGTACGGTGCCGGGGCCCAACTCTGTGAATGAAGTTGCACCGTCAGCAATCATGTTCTGCACAATCTGAGTCCAGCGTACCGGAGCGGTCAACTGTGCGATCAGATTAGTTTTGATTTCAGCAGGATCAGTGTGTGGTTTGGCATCTACATTCTGGTAGATGGGGCAGATCGGGGCTTTGAACGGAGCAGCTTTGATCGCAGCTTCGAGCTCAACACGGGCAGGCTCCATCAGTGGCGAGTGGAATGCGCCACCCACGTTCAGCTTCAGGGCCCGTTTTGCACCGGCCTCGGTCAATTTTGCGCAAGCGGCGTCAATTGCCTCGTTGCTACCTGAGATAACCAACTGACCGGGGCAGTTGTAGTTGGCGGGAACAACCACGCCGGGAATTGATGCGCATACCTCTTCAACTACGTTGTCAGGCAGTGCGATGATGGCTGCCATGGTCGAAGGGTTCATTTCGCAGGCTTTCTGCATGGCCATGGCACGTTTCGATACGAGAGTCAGACCATCCTCGAAGCTGAGAGCGCCTGCTGCAACCAGGGCGCTGAATTCACCCAGCGAGTGACCTGCTACCATCTGTGGGTTGAACTGATCACCCAATGCTTTGGCCAGGATGACCGAGTGCAGGAAGATGGCCGGTTGGGTTACTTTGGTCTGTTTGAGTTCTTCGGCAGTACCGGCGAACATAATGTCAGTGATCGAAAAGCCGAGAATCTGATTGGCTTTTTCGAACATCTCCTTGGCTTCGGGTACGTTGTCGTACAGGTCTTTGCCCATGCCGACAAATTGGGCACCCTGACCGGGGAATACAAATGCATTCATTGCTATTTTGTTTTGAGGTTGAATTCCCATTTAGAAACGGTCTCCTTATTCGAGAAGGAGAAACGTGCTATAAACGGAGCAAATATACACATTTTTTGTTATTGTGCTCTGTTTGGAATTTTGGACATCATTTTTGACTGTTTCAGGGTCAAAATGAACGAGTTGTATCGAGGTATTTGTGGAGTGAATAGAGGGGTTTAAGGGTGATTAAATGTTAATAAAATGGTGCAGAACAGGGGCGGAAAAAACGAAAATTTGTGTTAAACTTGCACAATGTATAATGGCAAAATCTGTCGTGTGATGGCCTCAGTGCTCTATTATTTCCTTTTTTTGCTGTTTACGGTCGTCTGTTTCATTCCTTTTTTCCTGGTGTTCCTGTTGACGGTGCGATTCGATCGGGAACGGGTGATTCTTCACCGTGCATCGCGACTTTGGTCGCTGGGAATCTATCGCCTCTGTCCGTTGTGGAAAATTCAGGTGAGTGGACGTGAAAAGATTGACCGTAGCAAATCTTACGTGATTGTAACGAACCATCAGTCAATGCTCGATGTGCCGCTGATGTATGTGTTGCCGCTCAATTTCAAATGGGTCTCCAAGCGAGAGGTGATGAAGTTTCCGATTTTCGGTTGGGTGTTGCGCATGCACGGGGATATTGCGATCGAACGGGGCTCAAGCAGCAGTGCACGCCACATGATGAAGTTGGCGGGTGAATATCTGGAACGGGGTACTTCGGTGATTCTGTTTCCGGAAGGGACACGCACCAAAACGGGACGTATGGGACGTTTCAAAGAGGGTGGATTCCTGATGGCGCAGAGTGCCGGCGTGGGCGTTTTGCCGGTAGTTCATGACGGTAATTATGAGGTGCTCAATGGCTGGAAATTGCGAATGCCGCATCGGTTTCGGGTGCAGGTGCTCGATCCGATTCCGCCCGAACGGGTGATGGCCACCGATGTGAAGCAGTTGACCCGTGAGGTGGAGCAGATGATGGTGAATCTGCACCGACAGATGGCTCCGGAATATTACACCGAAGGGGACGGATCAGTCAAGGGGGCCGGAGCTTTGGATAAAGAGAAAAAATAGGAACAGATAACATGAGTGGTATAGCGAATTACACGGACGACGATATCAAAACCCTTAGTCCGCGGGAGCATATTCGATTGCGACCGGGGATGTATATCGGTAAATTGGGGGATGGATCGGCGGCCGATGATGGAATTTATGTGCTGATCAAAGAGGTGATGGACAACTCGATCGATGAGTTCATCATGGGAGCTGGCAAGCTGATCGAGATCACGGTCGAGGACAAGACGGTCAGGATTCGCGATTACGGACGTGGCATTCCGTTGAAGAGTCTGGCTACGGCCGTATCGGTGATGAATACTGGTGGAAAGTACGGTTCCTCGGCTTTTGTCAAGACGGTCGGATTGAACGGAGTCGGTGTGAAGGCGGTGAATATGCTTTCGAGTAGCTTTATGGCCCGCAGTATCCGGGATGGTGAGGCGCATACGGTATGGTTTGCGGCCGGCATTCAGCAGGATGATGTTTGGGAGAGCGGGGTCAACGAGCGTAACGGTACGTTGATCGAGTTTGTGGTCGATGAGACAGTTTTCGGTGAGTACCATTACAACCTTGAGTATGTCGAGAACCTGGTCAAGAACTATACTTACCTCAATCTGGGGCTGACGATCAAGTTCAACGGGCAAAACTATGCTTCGAAAAACGGATTGCTCGATCTGTTGAACGAAAACATGACCGAGACGCCGCTTTATGAGCCGATCCATCTCTCCGGCAAGGATATTGAGGTGGCCATCACGCATGGTACCGGTTACGGGGAGAGTTACTTTTCGTTTGTGAACGGTCAGCATACGACGCAGGGCGGTACTCATCAGAGTGCTTTCCGGGAGGCGATTGCCAAGACCATCCGGGAGTTTTATCGCAAAGATTACGATGCGTCGGATATTCGGACGTCGATTGTGGCGGCGATCAGTGTGAAGATTGTTGATCCGGAGTTTGAGTCTCAGACTAAGATCAAGCTCAGCTCGAGGCTGATGGACAAGACCAACCCGGACAGCCCGACGGTTCGCAACTATATTGTTGATTTCCTCAAGGAGCATCTCGATAACTACCTGCACAAACATCCCGAGACGGCAGATATTCTCAATAAAAAGATCATTGAGAGCGAGAAGGAGCGTAAAGCGATTTCGGGCGTACAGAAAAAGGCTCGCGAAATTGCCAAAAAAGTGAGTCTGAACAACAAAAAATTGCGTGATTGTCGTATCCATTTGGGAGATAAGCATGAGCGGGCCGAAGAGTCGATGATCTTTATTACGGAGGGTAATTCGGCCAGCGGCTCGATCACCAAGTCGCGTGATGCCAATACGCAGGCGGTCTTCTCGCTGCGAGGTAAACCGTTGAACTGCTACGGATTGACCAAAAAGATCGTTTACGAGAACGAAGAGTTCAATCTGCTGCAAGCGGCACTCAACATCGAGGAGGATATGGATAACCTGCGTTACAACAAGATTATCATTGCGACCGATGCCGACGTGGACGGGATGCATATCCGACTGTTGTTGATGACCTTTTTCCTGCAGTTTTTCCCGGATGTCATTCGTTCGGGGCATCTCTATATTTTGCAGACACCGCTGTTCCGGGTGCGTAACAAGAAGGAGACGCGGTACTGTTACAGCGAGGAGGAGCGGTTGAAGGCGGTCGATGCGTTGGGCCCTAATCCGGAGATCACTCGATTCAAAGGTTTGGGTGAGATTTCGGCAGATGAGTTCAAGGAGTTTATCGGAGAGAACATGCGGCTCGACAAGGTGCGTGTCACCAAAGAGGATCCGATTCACGATCTGTTGGAGTTCTATATGGGTAAGAACAGCAACGAACGGCAGGGATTCATCATCGGCAATTTGCGAATCGAAGCCGATTATGTGGAAGATTTGATTTAGTGTAACGGTTATGAAGGAGGATTTGAACGATAATCATCATATAGAGCACCTCTCCGAGGAGGAGTCGTCTTATACAGAGACGACGGAGACGACCGGTGAGGATACCGGGGCGGAACTGTCGGACCAAGAAGATGATGCCGTCGGAGAGAAGGCTCGGCAACATATGGAGGCGTTGAGTGTCGAGGAGGAGACTGCAGCGGCCGAAGAGATGCGCAATAAGGAGATCCGCGCGGCCAGTGAGGGCAAGTTTGGACGGCTCATCAACGAAGAGGGTGGTCGGAAGAAGTTGACCGGCATGTACAAGGAGTGGTTTTTGGACTACGCCTCGTATGTGATTTTGGAGCGTGCGGTGCCTCACGTTGAGGATGGATTGAAACCGGTTCAGCGACGCATCCTGCATGCCATGAAGAAGCTCGATGACGGACGCTATAACAAGGTGGCCAACATCATCGGTTCGACCATGCAGTATCACCCGCATGGTGATGCCTCGATTGGTGATGCGCTGGTGCAGTTGGGACAGAAAGAGCTGTTGATCGACTGTCAGGGTAATTGGGGAAATATCCTGACCGGTGATAGTGCCGCAGCGCCCCGTTATATCGAAGCGCGTCTGTCGAAATTTGCGCTGGATGTAGCCTTTAGCCCGAAGATTACCGAATGGATGCTCTCCTATGACGGCCGAAATCAGGAGCCGGTGACCCTGCCGGTCAAATTCCCGTTGTTGTTGGCGCAGGGCGTTGAGGGTATTGCAGTCGGATTGGCTTCGAAAATTCTGCCTCATAACTTCAACGAACTGTTGGATGCCTGTATCGCCTATTTGCGGGGCGAGAGTTTTGAACTCTATCCAGATTTTCCGACCGGTGGTTTGGCTGATGTGTCGCGATACAACGATGGTTTGCGAGGCGGATCGGTCAAGGTGCGTGCCCGAATCAACAAGATCGATAAACGGACACTGGCGATAACGGAGATTCCTTACGGTACGACGACAGAATCGATCAAAGAGTCGATCATCAAGGCTAACGATAAGGGCAAGATCAAGATTAAAAAGGTGGATGATAACACCTCGGATAAGGTGGAGATCATCATCCATGTGAGCAACGACGAATCGTCGGACAAGACGATCGATGCGTTGTATGCCTTTACCGATTGCGAGGTTTCGATCTCTCCGAACGCTTGTGTCATTATGAATGACAAGCCTCATTTCATGGGGGTGCGTGAGATCTTGTGCCGCAATGTCGATCATACCCGTGAGATGTTGAAAGCCGAGCTGAACATCCGTTTGGGTGAGTTGGAGGATGATTGGCACATGTCTTCTCTCGAAAAGATCTTTATTGAGGAGAAGATTTTCCATGATATTGAGGAGTGTACCACTTGGGAGAGCGTATTGGAGACGATCGACAAGGGGTTGACCCCTTTCAAACCACGCCTGCATCGGGAGGTGACCCAAGACGATATTATTCGGTTGACCGAGATCAAGATCAAACGAATTTCGAAGTATGACGGCTTCAAAGCCGATGAACATATCCGTGGTGTGGAGGAGGCCATAGCTGAGGTAAAACGCAATTTGGCCACGTTGACCGAATATACTATCGCCCATTTCCAGCGTATCAAGGAGAAGTATGGTAAAGGGCGTGATCGTAAAACCGAGTTGCGGGAGTTTGATTCGATTGAGGCGACCAAAGTGGTGGTGGCCAATGCCAAACTCTATGTGGATCGTGCCGAAGGGTTCTTTGGGATCGGACCGGCCATGCGCAAGGATGAGTTCGTTTGCGACTGTTCGGATATTGATGACGTGATTGTCATTACCAAAGAGGGTAAATATATCATTACCAAAGTCTCAGATAAAGCCTTCTTTGCCAAAAATATCTATTATATCGGCGTATTCAAACGCAACGACGAACGGACCATTTACAACGTTCTTTATCGCGATGGGCGGAACGGTCCGTTGATGATGAAACGTTGTGCTATTAAGGGAATCACGCGCGATCGGGAGTATGATCTCACAAAGGGTACCCCCAAGAGCGAAATTCTCTATATGAGCGTCAATCCCAACGGCGAAGCTGAGGTGCTGAAGATCTATTTCAAGCCCCGTCCCCGTCTGAAGAAACTGATTGTCGATCTCAATTTCGGTGATTTGGCCATCAAAGGGCGTCAGTCGCAGGGTAATCTCTTCTCGCGGTATGCAATTCACAAGATTGTCTTGAAAGAGAAGGGAACTTCGACCTTAGCAGGTCAGAATATCTGGTACGACGATGAGATCCGTCGGCTCAACACCGACGGACGTGGAGTGTTGTTGGGTGAATTTGCCGGTGATGACCACCTGATCGTGATGAATGACAAGGGACAGTATTATACCACATCGTATAATCTGGGGTTGCACTTCCCTGAGGATACAGTTCGGGTGGAGAAGTATGAGTCGGGACGGATCTATTCAGTGGTCTATTTCGATGCGGAACAACAGTTCTACTACATCAAACGTTTTATGGCTGAGGTGAGCGATAAGATGCAGAACTTTGTTGAGACGGCTACCGGTGATCGTGTGGTGGCCATCAGCATCGATCCCTATCCGCAGCTGGAGGTTGTCTTTGGAGGTGCACACGCTTCGCGGCCTGCCGAGCGCATCGATGTCGATGCCTTTATCGGCGTGAAGAGTCACCGTGCCAAAGGGAAACGGGTGACCACCTTTGCGGTTGATCATCTCGAATTTGTCGAGCCGCTGGATAAAGATCCGCACACCTCTGGAGAGGGCAACGAAGGCGACCCTTCTGATCCAGAGGGTGGCGAAATGTCACCTGCTGGTGAAGGCGTTGACAACGAAGCAGGTACTTCGGTTGGCGCTGAGGCGACTTCGACAGGGAGCGGTAACGGTACTCCAGTGAATGAGACCCCGGCTGGCGAGGTTAGACCAACAGCTTCAAACAACGCTTCGGCAGGACAGACTTCCAAACGGGAGTATGTGGCTGGAGATAGTGTCGAGTTTGATTTTACCGACGAAAAGCAGCAGCCCACCGAGGAGCAACCTCAGATGGAGCTGTTTTAACTGCCAGATAGTTGGCACTTTGAAGAATTTTTGTTATTTTAGAATTTGACGGATTGGGTGTAGCCTGATTCGACGTTAGATCCGAAAGGGGTAGCTGTTTATGTTGCTGTTTTTGGTGGGATACATGGGGTGTGGCAAAAGTTCGATTGGCCGGCCGTTGGCCAAAAGGCTCGGGATGCAGTTCATCGATATGGACACGGAGATCGAACGGCGTTGCGGCATGAGTATCCGGGATTTTTTTGCGGCACATGGCGAACAGGAGTTTCGTCGTTATGAGCATGAAGTGCTCCAGGAGTTGACCAAGGCCGAGAATACGGTGGTGGCCACCGGGGGTGGGGTTCCCTGCTTTTTCGACAATATGTCGTTGATGAATGAGGCAGGAATTACCATCTATTTTAAGTTATCTCCCGAAAAGTTGGCGGCCCGGCTCGAATATGGAAAAAATAAACGACCTTTGCTTCGTGGCAAAAGCCAACAAGAACTGGTGTCGTTTATCCAGGAGAATCTGCAACAGCGCGAGCCCTATTATGCTCGGGCCCGGTTGATTGTGGAGGGAGATCGGCTCAGTGATGAGTATATGGCCCGTCATGTGATGTTGTATGTGGAACATATCCGAACCCTGAAAAGAGAACAATGATATGAAACGCTATTTGGTTGTGATGGCCCTCGGTTTGCTGACGGCATGCGGAGGCGCAAAACAGCAGGGCGAGTTGGCCTGGAAAACCGATTCGTTGCAACGCGCCAGCGATAGTACATTGCTGGTTCATTTGGTTTATCCGGTTTTAACGGATAGCAGTGTGTTGGCCGATTCGGTCAATCGGACGGTCGAGGAGGTGCTCCGCTCTTCGTTTGATGCGTTGGATTCGTTGCAGGGGAACTACACGCTTGAACAGAGCGTCGATTCGATGTTGCAACGCAAAAACCGTGAAAATATGACTCGTCTGGTCCCCTATACCTTTGTATCGAACGGAGCGGCTTATCGTTACGGCGATGTGGTATCGGTTTGGATCGAACGCTATCTGTTTACCGGAGGAGCGCACGGTGTGACACTTTCGGAGTTTTACAACTTTGATTACAATAGCGGCAAATGTCTCGCTGTGGCTGAGATTTTTGACGATACTACTCAATTGAGCCAGTTGAATCGCGAGGCTTTCGCAAAATACTTGACCGAACAGGGAATTACCGATGTCGATCAGGCTTTGTTTGTTTCGCCGGATCAACTACCTTTGCCAAAGAATATCGGATTCGACTCTACAGGGGTCGTGATGCGGTATAACCAGTACGAAATTGCTCCGTACGCCATGGGCATTTTGTCATACAGTCTGCCCTATGATCAGGTGAAATCGCTGTTGCGTTAAACAGCCCTGCCATCGTAGCGTTGAGGGGGAGACCTTCTTGGTCGGGGAAGCTTAGCAGTTGATTCGGGTTAAGACTCTCGAGGCTGTGCACCGATTGTGCTGGAACAAAGACGTTGACTGGGAACTGTCCTGAAGACGAGTCTCGCAGAAAGGTACATGTGGGGCTATATGTGACCTTATGCAGGGCTCAAATGTAGCTTGAGGTAGAGTGGTCCAGGGTCAGGGACTGAGGCTGTTCAAGTGTGTAGGACGGGATAAGAAACTTTGACCAACCGATGTGAGGATGAGTAAGAGCGGTACTGAGGTGACAATCTTGACCTGGTTTGAACAGGTTACATGATTAGTTAAGGGTCACATTTCAGTAAACGCTCGATCTCAATAAAAATGCGAATGATAAAATTTGATAGTCCAAATAAACCAATCCCAACAGGAATGATACTCTTTTTCAGAAAAGCAAATGTCATTTATGCTGTCGATGCGCGCAAGGAGCTTTCGGCGGCGGATCTTGCCAAGTTGACTTGGCTTTTCAGTGAAGCGAAACAACTCGATGCCGAGGTTCTCAACGGCATCTTCATCGGCCCACGCCGTGAAATGATCACCCCTTGGAGTACCAATGCCGTCGAGATTACCCAGAATATGGGTATCGAGGGTATTGCACGTATCGAGGAGTTCGAAATTGTCAAAAGCGAGGATACCCCTTACGATCCGATGCTGCGTCGTTTGTATCGTTCCATCGATCAGGACGTTTACACGATCCGTAAGCAACCCGATCCTGTCATTTATATCGATGATATTGCTGCCTACAACCAGCAGGAGGGTCTGGCGCTGAGCGAAGATGAGATGACCTATTTGAAGAACCTCTCGGAGCGAATTGGTCGCAAGCTGACCGATAGCGAGGTGTTTGGTTTTTCGCAGGTGAACTCGGAGCACTGCCGCCACAAGATCTTCAACGGATTGTTCATTGTGGATGGTGAGGAGATGCCTTCGACGCTGTTCGGGCTGATCAAAAAGACTACAAAGGCCAATCCGGGTCGTGTCGTATCGGCTTACAAAGATAACTGCGCATTCTTGCAGGGTCCTGTGGTGGAGCAGTTTGCACCGGCCTCACACGAGACGTCCGATTACTATACGGTCAAAGATTTCGAGAGTGTAATTTCGTTGAAGGCCGAAACCCACAACTTCCCTACAACCGTAGAGCCGTTCAACGGTGCGGCAACCGGTACGGGTGGTGAGATTCGTGACCGTATTGCCGGTGGTAAGGGTGCCTTCCCGGTGGCCGGTACAGCAGTGTATATGACGGCCTATCCCCGTTTGGATGGCGGTCGGGAGTGGGAACAGAACACGACTCCTCGCGAGTGGCTCTACCAGACTCCGGAGGATATTTTGATCAAGGCGTCGAACGGTGCATCGGATTTTGGTAACAAATTCGGTCAGCCGTTGATTTGCGGTAGTTTGCTCACCTTCGAACATTTCGAAAATGGAAAGAAGTTCGGATACGATAAGGTGATCATGCAGGCTGGTGGTATTGGTTACGGCCGTAAAAAAGATAGCATCAAAGGCGAGCCGCAGGCCGGAGACAAAGTGGTGCTGTTGGGTGGTGATAACTACCGTATCGGCATGGGCGGTGGAGCTGTATCGTCGGTGGCAACCGGTGAATATGCCGGTGCAATTGAGCTGAATGCTGTGCAGCGTTCGAATCCGGAGATGCAGAAACGTGCCTACAACGCTATTCGTGCCGCAGCCGAGGAGGATGAGAACCCGATTATCTCGATTCACGACCATGGTGCAGGTGGTCACTTGAACTGCCTCAGTGAGTTGGTAGAGGCTACCGGTGGCCGTATCGATATGGAGAAGTTGCCGATCGGAGACCCGACTCTGAGCGCCAAGGAGATTGTCGGCAATGAGTCCCAAGAGCGTATGGGCTTTGTGGTCAAAGAGGAGCACATCGAAAAATTGCGCCGAATTGCAGAGCGTGAGCGTTCGCCTTTCTATGTCATTGGAGAGGCAACCGGTGATATGCAGTTCACCTTTGTCAACAACGAGACTGGTGAGAAACCGATCGACCTCAAATTGGAGGATATGTTCGGTAAGGCTCCACGTACGGTGATGACTGACCATACTGTCAAAGAGAGTTATGCAGAGCCGCAGTATGATGCCGGCAAGTTGGTACACTATATTGAGAATGTATTGCAGCTTGAGGCTGTTGCGGCAAAGGATTGGTTGACCAATAAGGTGGACCGCTCCGTGACGGGACGCGTAGCCAAACAGCAGACTGCCGGTAGCGTACAGCTGCCTTTGAACGATTGCGCTGTGGTTGCTCTCGATTATCAGGGCAAACACGGTATTGCTACGGCACTGGGGCATGCTCCGGTGGCGGCTTTGGCAGATCCGGCCAAAGGTTCCGTGTTGGCGATCACCGAGGCTTTGACCAATATTGTGTTTGCGCCGATTGATGGCGGACTGCCTTCTGTATCGCTCAGTGCGAACTGGATGTGGCCCTGCAAAAACGAGGGCGAAGATGCCCGACTCTATACGGCAGTTCAGGCGGCCAGTGATTATGCTTTGGCTCTCGGAATCAACATTCCGACCGGTAAGGACTCGCTGTCCATGACCCAAAAATATAAGGATGGCGAGCAGGTGTATGCGCCGGGTACGGTGATTATCACCTCGGCCGGCGAGGTTTCCGATGTGAAGAAGGTGGTTTCGCCCGCCTTGAAACATCGTCGCAGCCAGATCATTTACGTGGATATGTGCCGCGATAAGTTCCGTTTGGGTGGTAGCAGTTTTGCCCAGGTGGTTGGTAGTGTCGGAATGGATGTCCCGACCGTCACCTCGGCCGACTATTTTACCCGTGCTTTCGGAGCAGTTCAGCAGTTGATCGAAGAGGGTAAGGTTTTGGCTGGACACGATGTGTCAGCCGGTGGTTTGATTACCACCCTGTTGGAGATGACCTTTGCCGATAATCGCAGCGGTATCGATCTGAGTCTGGCCGCTTTGGCTGAACCCGATCTGATCAAGGTGCTGTTCAGTGAGAAACCGGCTGTGGTACTGCAAGTAGAGAATGGCTCTGAGATTTGCGAAAACCTGAAATTCGACGGTATTGACGCATATGTAATTGGTGATGTCAACCAGGAGCGTCGCTTTACCTTGACCAATGCTGGTGTGGAGTTGACGTTGTTGATCGACGATTTGCGTGATACTTGGTTCAAGACCTCCTATCTGTTGGATCGCCGTCAGAGTGGTGCACAAAAGGCGTCGGAGCGTTTTGCCAACTATAAAAATCAGGAGTTGTCGTTCATCTTCCCCGAAAACTTTACCGGAAAATTGTCTCAATGGGGACTGGAGGCCAGCCGTCGTACACCGAGTGGTATCAAGGCTGCAGTGATCCGTGAGCAGGGCTCTAACAGTGAGCGTGAGATGGCATGGTGCATGTATTTGGCTGGTATGGATGTCAAAGATGTACACATGACCGACTTGATCAGTGGTCGTGAGACACTGGAGGATGTCAACATGATTGTCTTTGTCGGCGGTTTTGCCAACTCAGATGTGCTTAATTCTGCTAAAGGTTGGGCTGGTGCTTTCTTGTATAACGAACGGGCTAAAGAGGCACTCGATCGCTTCTATGCACGTGAGGATACCCTCTCGCTGGGTGTCTGCAATGGATGTCAGCTGATGGTTGAACTGGGATTGATTACCCCTGATCACGATAAAAAGCCGCGGATGCTGCACAATGATTCACATAAATTCGAATCTTGCTTCGTTAATGTTGAAGTGGAGAAGGGTTCTGTGATGTTCGATTCATTGGCCGGCAGCCGTTTGGGAATTTGGGTAGCGCACGGTGAAGGTAAGTTCCGTCTGCCTTATGAGAAGGAGCGTTACAACATTCCGTTGAAATATGCTTATAGTGAATATCCCGGTAACCCGAACGGCAGTGATTATGATGCAGCCGGTATCGCATCGGTCGATGGCCGTCATGTGGCGATGATGCCGCATATCGAACGTTCGTTGCGTCCGTGGAACTGGGCTTACTATTCGGAAGATCGCATGGATGACGAGGTAACTCCATGGATCGAGGCATTTGTCAACGCCCGAAAGTGGATTGAGCAGAAAAAGAATCGGTAATGAATAATGCGCCGATAGCCGTTTTTGATTCGGGGCAGGGAGGGTTAAGTGTTTGGAGTGAACTATACCGTGGCCTGCCCCATGAATCACTGCTCTATTACGGTGACGGTAAAAATTGTCCGTACGGCAATCAATCGAAAGAGCAGGTGACGGAGTATGTCGATTATGCGGTTCGTCGCATGTTGGCGGCTGGAGTGAAGATGATCGTGATAGCCTGCAATACGGCGACGGCAGCGGCTATCGACTATTTGCGAGCTACCTATCCGGTTCCTTTTGTAGGGCTGGAGCCGGCGGTGAAGCCGGCGGCGCTCTCTTCGCGTAGCGGTGTGATTGGAATATTGGCCACGGCAGGCTCCCTCAAAGGCCGCCTGTTCCAAACCACGGCACATAAGTATGCCGATAAGGTACGGATCATTGAACAGGTCGGGGAGGGATTCGTCGAGTTGGTCGAAAGCAATCGGGAACAGAGCCCGGAGGCCTATGAGACGGTAGCTCGGTTGTTGAAACCGATGCTGGATGCAGGAGCAGATCGGATAGTGTTGGGTTGTACACACTATCCTTTTTTGGCTGATGCGATGCGACGGGTGATCGGGGAGCGAGATGTGCAGTTGATCAATCCTGCTCCCGCTATCGAGCGGCGCGTAGCTTCGCTGCTCGAGCAGTATGATCTGGCGGCTGAGGCCGTTCATAAGCCTGAATATACCTTTATGACCAGTGCGGACGATGCCTATTTGGCCCGTTTGGTCGCCAAAAGTGAACAGGCCAAAGCATTGGTTTCGGCATAAGAGCTCCGATACTTCGAGTGTAGATAAGCGGTTGCACCTCTTTTTGGGTGTATTTCTGAATTTGTGACGTGTAAGAGTCTGTTTGCCGGCATCGGTTGGTAAACGTAGTGAAAGCAAATTGTCTGAAGCATATTCGGACCGAGTTGAATCGATTAGTAGTTTAAAACGCAATATGGCAACAACGGCAAAGAAAAAGCCGGCAGCAACAGCTGCTAAACAGCCTCGACAGCAGGGACTGAGTGATATGCAACGGTGGATGTTGGGTGTCATTCTGTTTGTGGTAGGGTTGTTGATCCTGTTATCGGTTATCTCATATTTCTTTTACTGGAAAGCGGATCAGTCCATTACGACACATGGCGCATTGGTCAGTGATATGGAGTTGGCCGTTCACAACTGGTGCGGTAAATTGGGGGCAAGAGTCGCTAACTTTATTGTCGGGCGTTGGTTCGGCCTGTTCGGAATCTGTGTGCCGATTGTCATTATGATCGTAGCTTTGCGGATCATGCGCTTCCGCCCTACATTCTTGCGTAAATCGGTGCGGTTGACCTTGATCCTGATGATTCTCGGCTCTCTGACGTTGGGGCTGATTTTCGACGATGCGTGGAATATCTTCGGTTCGGGGCTGGGCGGAGAGCATGGTATTGCGATCTCCCGTTGGCTCAGTTCGTTGATTGGTCCGCTGGGAACTAGATTGGTGCTGTTGTTGGCCTTTATTATCTATGCAGTTTATATAAATCGCAATACCATTGGTTTCCTGAATCGTTTGGGCAAGGGGGTTGTGGATAATGGTAAAAAACTGGGCGGGGCTTTGACTTCGACGGCTGCCGATCTGTTGACCCACGAGACCGATAGAGAGGGGCAGCCCCGAGAGCAGGCAACGGCTTCATCCAAACAAAAGCCTGGTGCTGGAGCCGCCTCATCAGAGGTGAATCCGAGTGCAGCGTTTGATCCGAACGAGATTCATCCGGTTCCCGGTTCTGCCTATTCATTGGACCCGAATGCAGAAAACAATCAGGTGGATCATCCTGCTGCCACGGTGGATGAATGTGGATTTACGGTATTGCACGGACAGCAGGATGCAACCGGGATGAATCAACCGACAGCAGACCCTGAGCCACCCCGGATGATCGAGGTGCAGGATGATAATGGATTCTGGATCCGAAAGCCGGTCGATGAGGCTGAAGCGCCTGCTGCGTCGCAACCTGTAGAACAGAATGCGAATTTGTATGAGCATCAGGATGAATGCGGCTTTACCATTCAATATGCGGTTGGGGATGATCCTCAACCGACTGCTCCTCCAGCTGGAGCTTGGCCAGACCGTCTTCATGATGATACTTTGCCGACCGGGGAGCCGTTAGACCATTCATCGTATGGGGAGGCGACCGAGATGCAACCTTCGACGTGGCAAAATACCCAGCCTGTTCAACCTTCGCAAGCTGTGCAGGATGAGTCTTCGTTCCAGACAGTTTGGCCGGGAAGTGAAGAGCATGATTCGCAGCAGACGGATAATCCCTTTAAATCCGATCCGGTACCTCCTTATGCTCATGCGTATGGAGAAGGACATGCCCCTGCTGTGCCGTTTGCATCATCGCAGCCTGCGGAGACTGTTTCGGATATGCCGATGGCTGCAAATGCCGATTTCGTTGCGGCGGTACCGAATGATTCGGACGTAACCAGCATGCCGGGTATGGCGGTGAATCATCTTCCTGAGGATCGAAGTTTGACCCCTGAAGAGATTGAGAATACGCAGTATGATCCGACGCTCGAGTTGTCGCATTATCAGCGGCCGCCTCTGGAGCTGTTGGAAGACCATACGGTTGAGGCGAGCGTTTCGAGTGAGGAGATTTACGAAAACCGCAATCGCATTAAGGCCACGCTTGAAAACTTCGGAATCAAGATCGACAAGGTGATGGCGACGGTAGGTCCTACGGTCACTTTGTATGAGATTGTTCCGGCGCCGGGTGTGCGCATCTCGAAGATTAAGAACCTGGAGGACGATATTGCTTTGAGTCTGGCGGCTTTGGGTATCCGTATTATTGCGCCGATTCCGGGCAAAGGAACGATCGGTATCGAGGTGCCGAACAAGGATAAGAAGGTGGTTTCGATGTATTCGGTGATCAAATCGGCCAAATTCCAGGAATCCACCTATGATATCCCGGTAGCATTGGGTAAGACGATCCAGAATGAGACCTTTGTGATTGACCTGGCCAAGATGCCCCACCTGTTGGTGGCCGGTGCAACCGGACAGGGTAAATCGGTCGGACTGAATGCGCTGATTACGTCGCTGCTTTACAAGAAGCACCCTTCGGAGTTGAAGTTGGTGCTGGTCGATCCGAAGAAGGTGGAGTTGACTTTGTACAGCAAGTTGGATCACCATTTCCTGGCCAAGATGGAGGGCGAAGATGAGGCGATCATCACCGATACGCACAAAGTGATCTATACGCTCAACTCGCTCTGTATCGAGATGGACCGACGCTACGAATTGTTGCGTAAGGCCGAGGTACGTCACGTCAAGGAGTACAATGCCAAATTCAAGAGCCGGAGATTGAATCCGAATAAGGGACACCGTTATTTGCCCTATATCGTAGTGATTATCGATGAGTTCGCCGACCTGATCATGACAGCCGGGCGAGAGATCGAGACGCCAATTGCACGTATTGCCCAGTTGGCTCGTGCGGTGGGTATTCATCTGGTCATTGCCACCCAACGACCGACCACCAATATCATCACCGGTGTGATCAAAGCCAACTTCCCAGCCCGCATCGCGTTCCGTGTGACCTCGATGGTTGATTCACGGACGATCATCGACCAGCCGGGAGCTAATCAGTTGATTGGTCGGGGCGATATGTTGGTGTCAACTGGCAATGAGTTGACCCGTGTGCAGTGTGCCTTTGTTGATACCCCCGAGATTGAACGGATTACGGAATATATTAGCAACCAGCAGGGCTTTGGCTCAGTATATGAACTGCCTGCTTACAGTCCCGACTCTGTAGATAGCGGCAATTCGACGTCGGGAAGTCGTACGGCTTCTGCCCAGTTCGATGCTAAATTTGAAGAGGTGGCCCATTTCGTCGTGCAAAACCAGCAGGGATCGACCTCCTCGATTCAGCGTCGGTTTGCGTTGGGGTACAATCGTGCGGGACGTATTATGGATCAGCTCGAAGAGGCCGGTATCGTGGGGCGTGCCGAGGGAAGCAAACCCCGTGAGGTGTTGATCAAAGATGAGATCACGCTGGATAATATTTTGCAAAGTTTGAGAGGTTAAATTGTTGGGATATGGCTTTTCATATGCGAAATTGGCGTTCGGTTTTACTGGCTGTCTTGTTGGGATTGACCTGCAATCTGGTTTCGGCCGATCCAAAATCCAAACAGCTGTTGGATGGAATGACGGCACGTTTGGCTTCGTATAAAAGCTACGAAATCTCCTTTGCCTTTGCGATGCAGGGAACGGCTCAGACATCCGGTACTGTCGTGGTCAGTGGCAATTGTTATCGGGTGAAAATGCCCGATTTGGAGGTGTACTGTGATGGTAAAATCTGTCAGACCTATATTCCTTCCAATAAAGAGGTAACCATCGAGTCTTTGGATCCGAACGGTAACAATCTGGTAGCCTATTTTGTCCGTTTTCTGCGCATGTATGACCAGGATTTCAACCACATCTATCGCGGAACGCAGTTAGTTAACGGTAAGCAGTTAGAGGTGGTGAAGTTAACCCCAAAATCACCCGATTCGGACTTTTCGTCGATCCAGCTGGAGTTGGATCCCACGACCAAACTTCCCGTGAAGGCAAGTTTTATCATTCGAAATGAATCAGACACGGTTGGAATTTCGATTCGAAATTTGAAGCCGAATGTTCCGGTAAGTTCATCCATGTTTACTTTCGATCGGTCGAAACATCCTGGAGTCGAGGTTATCGATTTCCGATAGGTGCATCAGCAGATGCAATGAAGGTCGCTGTAAGGATGACGTAGTACCGTTCCTACTGTAGAGTTAGTGTGACTGGAATTGTCGGATCCATCTGTAACATAATAGTCGAGGGGGAGAGGCTTCCCCCTTTCTTGTCTTGAGCGCGCATTTACCTGCCTTGTATTTTCTATGGGAACGCTCAAGAGGATGAGAAAGACAGAAAATTCGATGATAACGTTAAACATTGGCAAGATAAAATTAAGGGCAGTATCATGTGATACTGCCCTTAATCTATTTTGAGGCTGAAAATTGGCTAACGAATGCGGTCCAGAGAGCGTACCAGTGCTTCATCTTTGGCAATGCGTCGGCGGGCGATCCAGACCGATACAATGCTCAGCAACAGTAACCCGCTTTGTGACAACATGACGAATTTGGGTTGAGGCATCTCTGCGATCGGTAAGTCGATCCGTTGGAGGTAAATCAATACGCCGGCTGAAATGACCAGCAATACGATCTCGATGATGCAGAGCAACATCTGTACTTTGCGTTTTTTGTACAGAAAGATTGTGACAAATGGCAGCAGCGTGGTTACGGTTAACAGAATTCCGAACCAGGGAAAGGTAACAACCTCATTGATGACCGCATTGTTGGTTAATTCGGTTACATAGACTCCCCAAGCGGTCAGATCGATATGCATGCCGCTCACATCACTGGTGGCCAAAGGTACGAACAGCAGCAGCCCTGTAAAAACAGTAGCTAAAAGCAGATATAGCGTTTGTATGCGTTGAATCATATGTTGATTTTTGAAATTTAGTTTAGATTTATATCAATACGGCTACACAAGCAGCTGCGGACTGGAGCCAAAATACACCCTTATTTTGGAATCGTTCTAGTTGTGTTATGTGCCGTTTAGTCATGATGGGTTGCACTATAACAAAGCCCAGTTCTCGTTCCCGAGGCTACATGGAGAAAAGATCCCGTTCGGCTGGCGCTGCAGGCTGCTCTTTTGCCGGTGCTGCTTCCGACTGAGGTGCCGGTGCAGGTTCTGACACCACTTGGGATTTCTCTGGGGTCCGGGGCTGATGTTTTGCAGGTGCTTCAGAGGCCGGTTTCGTTTCTGCTACTTGGAGTGTCTCTTTAGCAGGTGTGGTCCGAGCCTGGGAGGTTGCCGGGACTTCAGGTGCCGGTTTACCGGGAGCAGTGTTCTCCGACGTTGCGGAGGCGTCTTGTGATTGCGGCTTCCCTTGTGCCGGTTTGCCGGTTGCGGTCTGCTCCTGAGGGGCATTGTTTGCGGCCTCAGTCACTTCGGCCTGGCGGGTCTCCGGTTTTACCGCAGTATTGCGGTTTTTGTCAAATTTTCCGCGACGAGATCTGTTCCGAGAACCCCTTGAACTTTCTTGTCCTTCATCGGCCACTGTGGCGGAGGCGTTGCGACCCTCGGAAGCGGAGGCTGCAGGGGCTTGATTCCGTTTGCGATTATCTTTATGTTCCGTTGAATCGGACGAGTTGCGGGGTGTGGGTGCTGCTCCTTGATTTTGATCGGATGAGGCTTCAAGGCGTTCGTCGATCAGATAACGGTTCCGTTCGCCGGAGTTACGGTTGATCAACTCGCCGATAAAGCCGGCCAAAAAGAGCTGTACGCCGATAATTACTGCTGTGATGGCGATAAAGAAGAGCGGTTGCTCGGTCACTCCACGAATAGGCAACAGGTGGGCCTGTTTGTAGAGCTTTTCGGCAATCAGAGCGATGGTTGTGCCGCCACCGACCAGGAACATCAATGTCCCGAGTCCGCCGAAGAAATACATCGGGCTCTTGCCGAATTTGGACATGAACATGACGGTGATCAAATCGAGATATCCTTTGATCATACGTTCCCATCCGAACTTCGACTTACCATATTTGCGGGCCTGATGGTGCACCACCTTCTCCCCGATATGGCGGAATCCGGCGCTTTTGGCCAGCAGCGGGATGAAGCGGTGCATTTCGCCATAGACCTCGATGCTCTTGATCACCTTATTGCGGTAGGCTTTCAAACCGCAGTTGAAATCGTGCAACTTGATGCCCGAAGCCAAACGTGCGCAGAAATTGAAGAATTTGCTCGGCAGTGTTTTCCCCAGCGGATCGTGGCGACGTTTTTTCCAGCCGCTGACCAGATCGTAGCGTTCGAGCTTGATCATGCGATACAGGTCGGGAATTTCGTCTGGAGAGTCTTGCAGGTCTGCATCCATGGTTATGACTACCTCGCCGCGGGCAGCTTCGAAACCGCAGTAGAGGGCGGCCGATTTGCCATAGTTGCGACGGAAACGGATGCCGCGGATGTTGGAATCGCGACGTTGAAGCGAACGGACGACATTCCAGGAGTTATCGCTGCTGCCGTCGTCGACAAAGATGATTTCGTATGTGTAATTGTTTGCGGTCATTACCCGGCGAATCCAGGCGTGCAATTCGGGTAGAGACTCCTCTTCGTTGTAGAGAGGAACGACCACAGAGATGTTTAGATTATTGGTTGTTGCCATTGGCTGAAGGATTATCGGTATTGTCGTCGGGTTGTTGTGACGAGGGTGGGGTGACCGGTGGCCGTTTAACGAATGCCGAAACGAATACCCCGATCATTCCGCCGTAGAGCAGCATGCTGATAGCGCCGCTCAGGGCCATAACAATTGGATTTTTCATGACGCCGGCAGCCATCGTCAGATCGATATTTTGCTGGTCGAACCCGCCCTCTTTCAAGGTGGATTCGATTAGTTTGTTGTAATATGGGGGGTCGACATAATTTTGCAGAATGAATTGTCCGATGCCCGCCAGCACGCCGGCAAAAAGCATCATCTTGAGAATGAACGCCAGGCTTTGCGGATAATAAAAACCGGTGGTGTAGAGGCGTGATACCTTTCGGGCGTAAAAATAGATGAACAGAATTAGTGCAGCAAAATTCAGCAGAGCAGAAACGTGATCCAGACTGCGATTTGTGCGTCCTAAATAACCGATAACCATGATGAGGATCAAAACAAGACCCAAATAGAGGCCACCGGTAGCCGCTTCACGCCAAACCGCCTTTTTTAGCGCGGGGGGAGTCTGCGTTTTGTATGGAGATTGTAGTGCCATTGTTACGTAGCCAATTGTTGCGGGTTAAATTAAAAGATGAGTTCGCCGATTCCTTCCCGGACAATTTCGGGTTTATCGCCTGTGCAATCGACCACGGTTGTAGGGTCGAGATGGCCGTAGCCACTATCGATCACTGCATCGACCCGTTCTCCGTAGAGGTCGTTCAGCAATGAGGGGTCGGTGGTGTATTCGGTTTCGTTATCAGGAGTTTTGACCGAGGCGGTAACCAACGGGTTGCCCAGGGCCTCGACAATCGCAACAGGAATCGCGTTGTCCGGAATGCGGACCCCGACCGTTTTTTTACGTTCGAGGTATTTGTCGGGAACCTTGCTTGAGGCGTTGAGCAGAAAGGTGAACGGTCCGGGCAGATTGCGCTTCATCAATTTGAAAACGGGGTTGTCCACACGGGCGTAGGTGGCGATACCGCTCAGATCTGCACAGATGATCGAAAAATCATTACCCTGCTTACCGGTTAGGGTACGCAGACGTTCGATGGCACGGTTGCTGCGCAGCGAACAGCCGAAGGCATAGACACTGTCCGTAGGATAGATGATTACGCCGTCGTGTTGCAGGATTTCCACCACTTGGGCAATGGCTTTTTCGTTGGGATTTTCCGGATAGATTCTGATCAGCATAGGGCAAGGTAATAACGGATCGAAGTTACCACAATTTGCTGAAATAAAAAAAAGGGTAAGCTACTTATATCGCACCGCTACAACCGCCTACCCTTGCTGTCTTCCGACCCTGGGGGATTCAGCAGGAGCTGGTCGTATAAGACTTACCCGCTGCAAAGGTAGCTTTTTTTGGGGCAAATGCAAATTCCCTTCGGTAAAAAACGTTGATGATACGGTCGGTGTGTTGTAGTTGTCGGGATGTGGGCCTGGGGGAACGAATCCGTACCGGGCATGGAGTTTGACAGGATAAAAAAACTTGGACAGAGTGACAGCGAGGAAATCGTATGACACGGCAGCAAAAGATGGTTTTAGTCATGTGCGTTTTGAACGATCGTATGGTTGAAACCATTATTTTTGTGCGATTATCTTAGCGCTGAATTTTACAATTATCAATTTGTTAAGTAGATGAAAAGAGTAGGTTTTGCAGGCATATGTCTGATTTGCTGGGCGCTTGTCTTGTCGGGGTGCCAGAAGATGAAAGACGATATCGACACGTTGAAAAATCCGATTCCAACCGGTATCGTGTTGTTGAAGAGTGAAATTGAGGTTCAGAATGGTTCGGCTATACAGATTCCGTTTCGGATCAATCCGTCGAATTATGTGCCCAAGTTGGATGATCTCTCCCTGGATGTCATCGCTTCACAAATCACGCGGGCCACATACGGTACCTCGATCCCGGAGTTTACGTTGACAGATCTTCAACCGGACAAGAATACGCAGGGTGATGTACTGGACGGACAGTGGTTGGCTACGGTTCAGGTGGCGGAAGGAGCGTACTATACCGATGCCAAGATTGCACTGATTTTGTCCTATGTGGATGCACGAGGCGATTCGGTACAGATGACCTCTACATCGGTGGCTGTGGTGAACAGTTATGTGAAGTTGACGCAGGATATGGTGGCACTGAACGGTCCGTCATCCTGTACCTACATGAGTACGACCACGAATATGCCAATTACGGTTTCGACGCAATTAGTGGCGCAACCGATCTCCGAAGGGAGCTCAACGCTGTTTGATATGGGAACGGTCTCTGTCAAGGAGGCAGTTTTGACGGGAGATAAGGCCGATCAATTTACCTTGACGACGGATGCTTCGGGGATGAAATGGAGTATTGTGGCCAACAGCACGGCGTTGGAGTTTGACGAGGGGGCCCAATATGTGCCGGTAACCTTGGAGGTGACGTTGTTGGATCGCATCGGTGGCAATGAGGTGACCGTGACGAAGACGATTCGTTTTTTCCGGACGGAATATACGGTACCTGACGCAGTGGAGTATAAACTCTCGGAATGGCCGACAGACCGGACGCAGAATTTGCCGTTGGGGGACTATTTGGCACAAATTGGGGTTACGGCCGAACTGTTTACCCGACACAACGAAGGTGAATATCTGCCGATCATTGTGCAACGCAATTTTAGCGTGCAGAATGCAGCCGGAGAGAATGCCTCGTCGTCGTATCGGGCTGTTTTCCAGGTGAAGAATACGATTCCGGATGAAACGGGACCGGATGTGATTTCGAACGTGGTGATTGCTCCGGAGACCAATTACCTGCAACAACGTTTCTATTCGACACCGATTGCGGGTGATTATCAGCTGTTGCTCACTTTCCAATACTCAACAGTTGCAAGTATCGACAGTTCGAACCCTCAGCCGACCATTCAGGCTACTATCAAGGTGCCGGTAAAAATCGTGCCTTAATTCATACCATACAATTATTTCGATTTTGGGACGTTCTGATCGTAGAATGACGATCGGAACGTCTTTTTTTTGTGGAGATGATGAGCGCTGGCCTAAAGTGGACTGGGTGATCAGCGTAGTATGGCCTGTCAAAAAAGATTGAGGTAATTTTATTACTTTTGTTCCGGCCTGCGTCAGAGACTGTTTGTGCGGAAAGCTACATCGTCACCCATCGTGCTTTTAGCGATTGAGGAGCGAAAGTTTCCTGCAATAATGGGGCTAAGCACTCGGAGAACATTGGATAGCTGAGCAAGTCAAACAATGGTTCGGGTGGCTTGGAGGCTGTCGTTTGACCGATTGTCCGGAGAGTAGTACCGCGGTGGATATATGCTAAATTGTGAATATGGCAAAAGACAAAGATAAATCTTCTCGAAATGGATTGCGGCCTGTGCAGTGGGTCGGATTGGGCGTATTGGTTTTGATCGTGCTGGCGATGATTCCCGGGTATCGGCTTGGGACCTATTATTTGGGACGTGCGATCGATTCCGATGCTGTATTGTTGGTGCCGACCGGCAGTGATTTTGCAACGTTGGTCGATTCGTTAGAGTCGAAAAAGGTTTTACACAATCCGAAACGTTTCGAGAGGTGGGCCCGCTCCCATGGACTGGATTCGTCAATCAATCCGGGACGTTATCAACTGAAGGCTGGGACCAGTTACGCCGCATTGATCAATGTGTTGAAGAGCGGGCGCCAAACCCCGGTACGGGTCACCTTCAATAATCTGCGCACTCCCGAACGTTTGGCCGGTGTGCTGGCTCGCAAGTTGGAGCCGGATTCGTTGACTTGGATCAAAGCGTTGACCTCCGATTCATTGGCCAAGCCGTATGGATTGACTTCACAAACCCTCTTCACGCTGTTTATCCCCAATACCTACGAGTTCTATTGGAATACAACTCCTGAGGCCTTTTTGCAGAGGATGAAAAAGGAGTCGGATCGTTTCTGGGCATCGCGCGAATCGAAGTTGGCTCGCTGTGGGTTGAGTCGTGAGGAGATCTATACATTGGCCTCCATTGTCTATGAAGAGACCAAACGTGTGGCTGAGATGCCTCGTGTCGCTGGGGTCTATCTGAATCGGTTACGGATCGGAATGGCCTTGCAGGCCGACCCTACGGTAAAATATGCGGTGAAAGATTTCACTTTGCGGCGGATTCTGCACAGTCACTTGGAGGTGGATTCTCCGTACAATACCTACAAATATCCCGGGTTGCCTCCCGGTCCGATCTGTATGCCGTCGATTGATGCGATCGATGCCGTACTCGATTATGAGGATCACGATTACCTCTATTTTTGCGCCAAAGACGATCTGTCCGGAGCGCATGTTTTCGCCCGCACGTTGGATGAACACAATCGTAATGCTCGAGCCTATGCCCGTGCACTCAATCGGCGAGGCATCAGGTAAAATTCAGAAACCCGGGATAAAGGGGATGTAGCCCTCAAGAAGATCCCATAAATGACCGGGTGATAGATTGCGAAAATAGAATTGCTCCAATAGATGGGCCGTCAGATTAAGGAGTTGCAGATCCGCTGCAACTCCTTTTTTTATGGCGAAACAGTTGCCACCGAAGCGAATAACAGTGAGCGCAGCTAAGAAACCTATCTCTTGAATACCTGAATAATAGGAATGCGGACCAGAAAAATCGGGTGGCGGAGGTGGATGAAGGGAGAAAAGAGGGCTGGTGAACGACACTGGTGTTTGGGTGTCGAAAATCCTTATCTGTGGGGATGTGAGGTGGTTGATTTAGCCATTTATGGGGATTTACGGAGCCGGATGGCTCCTCTACTTTTGCTCTGTCAAAAAAGAGAAGCAAGTTGAAAAAAATCCCGCTCTTAATGGTGTTGTGCTGTATGGCGTTATCGATCTTTCCGGTATACGCTCGACAGTTAGATGATTCGACCGATTGTTTGTTGTCGGTTCGAGTGCTGAATGGGAAAAACGGCGAACCTGTCGATTTTGCGGTAGTAGTTTTGATCGCACAGGCCGGTGAGCGTGTTTTTACTGAAAGCACGGGCTTGGATGGTGTCTGTCATTTTAAGCGCCTTACGTCTGGATCATACAAATTGCAAATTACCTTTCTTGGTTATAAGCCCTATGTACATACCATTGTCGTCGAGAGCGATTCTTCCTATACCATTCGGCTTGATCCTCAAGCGATCGATTTAGAGGAGGTGGTGGTGACAGCCTTGGAGTCGCAAGGAATGACCAGTTCGTCAAAAATCGATCGACAGGCGATGGAGCATCTGCAGCCGTCGAGTTTTTCGGATTTGGTGTCGTTGCTGCCGGGCGAACGGACCACCAAGCCGATGATGGGAGCCGCCAATCTGATCCGTCTGCGTGAAGCGGGTGGAGGTATCAATGCCAGTGGTAACAGTACGGATTATGACATTTCATCGTTGGGGACTTCGTTTTTGATGGATGGTGTGCCCATCAGTACGAAAGCCAATCTCTCTTACCTGGCCGGTAACAGTGATTATGATATTACGAATCGCAATACGACGGGCCGGGGATTGGATATGCGTACGATTTCGACCGATGACATTGAAAAGGTTGAGGTGGTGCGTGGTATTCCGTCTGTTGAGTATGGCGATTTGACCAGTGGGTTGATCAAAATCGATCGGCGCAAAGGTGGTAATCAACTCAATGCCCGTTTCAAGGCTGATGCTTATGGCAAATTGGCCTATGTAGGTAAGGGATTCGAATGGCAAGAGCGTCATCTGACCCTCAATACTGGGATTGACTTCTTGGATTCCAGAGTTGACCCCCGCAATACATTGGAAAATTACAAACGTTTCAACGCCTCGGTGCGACTCTCCAAAGAGTGGCATTACGGGTCAGGTAAACTGTCATACGGCACCAGTCTTGATTATGGCGGATCGTTTGATAACATGAAGATTGACCCCGAGATCAACTATCACAAAGAGGATAGTTATAAATCGAGTTATAATCGTTATGCGCTGGCCAATAATTTGACATGGGAAAGTTCCCGGCATCGGTTTTTCCGCTCTGTGGAGTTGAATGCCTCCATCAGTTTACAAAGTGACAAGATTGACCGAACCCGTTATGTTTCGCTGTCAGGCACGCAGGCAACTCCCCCTTTGTCTGATCAGGAGGGGGTACATGATGGTAGTTGGTTGCCGGCACAATATGTGGCTACCGGTGGGGTAGAAAGTTTGCCATTCTATGCATATACCAAACTGGTCGCTCGTTTTGGCGTGGAGGGTAATCGTGCAAAACACGATTTGATGGTTGGCTCCGATTGGCAGATGAATAAAAATTATGGCCGGGGGCAAATTTATGATCCGCTGTTGCCGATTTCGCCGGGACTGACCACCCGCCCAAGACCTTATTACGCTATTCCGGCAGGACATGACTTCGCGCTGTTTCTGGAGGATCGCAGTGCGGTGACTGTAGGAAGAAACCGTTTTGAAATTCAGGCCGGTTTGCGGGCATCGACTCTGTTGAATATATCGGAACGGTATGATCTGTATGGGAAATTTTTCTTGGATCCGCGGGTGAACCTGCGGTGGAGCTTTCCGCAGGTTATGGTGGCGGGACGTCCGCTCCGGTTTGAGATCGGAGGCGGAGTGGGGTGGCATACGATGACACCTTCGTTGAACTATCTCTATCCCGATCCGATCTATTACGATTGGTTGCAGTTGAATTACTATCATCCCAATCCGGAGTATCGTCGCTTGAATCTGAAGACCTATGTGGTCGATCCGACCAATTATCAGTTGCAGGCGGCTCGAAACTTCAAATGGGAGATACGGGGCGACATTACTTTCGGTGAAAATCGTTTGAGCGTGACCTATTTTCGGGAGGACATGCACAACGGGTACCGCTCAGCCCTGCAATATCAGGTGATGAACTATCGTGCATACGATGCCAGCGGGATCGATCAGAGTACCCTGACCGCTCCTCCATCGCTCGAGAATCTGCCCTATCAAGAGATTACGGCATTTGGTACCTATGGAACAACAGCCAATGGTACGCGATTGTTCAAAGAGGGTATCGAGTATCAGTTTGTCAGCAAACGTATCCCGGCTTTGCGTACCCGTATTACGATCGACGGGGCCTGGTTCCGTACGCTGTATAGCGATAGTGAACCCTATTGGTATCGCAAAACGGTGACAATCAACGGGCAGTATTTGCCCTATCTGGGACATTACAACGATCCGAATGGATATTGGCGACGGTCGTTCAATACCCGCTTCATGTTCGATACCTATCTGCCCAAACTCAAACTCGGATTTTCAGCCTCAATCGAGTGTATGTGGCTCTATCGGCAACGTTCGTTGCGACAATATGGTATCCCGTACGAGTATGTGGGGCTGGATGGAGTGATCCGACCTTTCGATGAGGAGACGGCTCGTGAGGATCCTTATCTGCAGCATTTGATTATCACCTATTCGGAGACCAATTACAAAGAGATGGTACGTGAGCCGCTGAATATCGGCATGAACCTGAAAGTGACCAAGAAACTGTATAAGGATAGAATTCAATTGGCTCTGTTTGTCGATCAGCTTTTCTCCTATTGGAGGGAGTATAAAGGGGCCAACGGGGTAACGGTTCGCCAGACAGGAAATACGCCCTATTTCGGTATGGAGATCAATTTTAATCTGTAAACAGTCAAGTGATGATAACCAAAATAGTGTAAACCAAATAAAATAGAATTATGAAAACAATGACCCGTGTTTTAGGAGTATTGCTGTTTGTATTTGCAGGGCTAACCTTGTCGTCCTGTCAAAAAGAGAATAAGGGCCTCCCTACGAGTAATGTGACATGGAATCTGACACTGCCCGAGAGTGCCAGTGATGGAACTGTTTCCGAGACAAAGGCGGTGTTTACTAATATGAACACAGGAACGACCTACAATGCAACTGTGAGCTCTGCGACCAAAGCTACGGTTGTGAGTGTGTCGGCTTCTGTGCCGGAAGGACTTTATAATATTAGTGTGGAAGGTAAAGTGACCTATACGGCTGATGATGGCAACTCCTTGACGACAGGTTTCCGGGCTTACAAAGAGTCGGTAACTGTTTCTGGTGAGACTGTTGCATTGCCGGAGACGCAGGCGTCATTTTACAACCCGTCGAATGGATTTGTAATTTCTGAGGTCTATTTTGCGGGCTCCTCTACGGCTACAGGCGATCAGTATATGGATGATCAGTACATTAAGATCTGCAACAATTCGGATCAGGTACTTTATGCTGACAGTCTGGCTATTCTGCTTTCGGCATTCAACCCTCAACTCAAACGTGAATATCGTCCTGATATTATGAAAGATTACTTTTCTGTCAGTACAGTATTGATGATTCCGGGTAGCGGTAAAGATCATCCAGTACAACCTGGTGCAGAGTTGGTGATTGCCATGAATGGTATCAACCACAAAGAATACAATCCGACCTCTCCTGATCTGTCAAAAGCGGATTTTGAGGTGTATGACTATACCGGAGGTGATCAGTATCCCGATGTGGATGGAACAACTGTGCCGAATGTCGAAATTTGGACTACTTTTTCGGCGACCGTAACCGCGTTGCATGTCAATGGTTTGGAGACTTGGGCGCTGGCTCGTATGGAGGGAACCAAAGATGAATTTTTGACTAACAATGCCTATACGGCAGAGTATACCTTCACGTTTGGAGAACATTCGTTCGAGATGTCAACCGACTGCTTCAAAGTGCCTAATGCATGGATTGTCGATGCCGTGAACGGCTCGACTCCTGATGGACATGAATGGCTGGTGATTGATGCTTCGTTGGATGCCGGTTATACCTGGTGTGCTGAATATCTGGGAGATAAAAACCGGTATAATACGGCTGTTGTTCGCAAAAAGACTGCAAATGGGAAACTTCAGGATACCAACAATTCAACCAACGACTTCACTCCGCATGCAACACCGTCTTTGTTGTAATTTGCCAAAACTGCTTTAGATGTTTTTTCGGTGTGTATGCATATGGATCGGTATTTGTGCCGCCATCGCCGCACAAGGAATGCAGCGAGACAGCTCGTCGCGGGCCATCGGCCTGGACGAGCGTCTCTCGCCTGTGGCTTTATTTCGTACATCCCTATTTGATAACCCGGCTTCGCAGGTGTACCGGTACAACACCTCCTTGACCCAAATCGGACTGTCGGGCGTTTACAACCAGCAGCAGGAGGCTGTGGTGATGCAGCAGGGACGTGGCAATCGCTTTGCGGCATTCGATGCCGACTCTTATGTCAAACAGAACGGCAATACGGTTTGGGGCTCAGCGGGGTATCGGGTAGGACGCACCATGCATACGGTGTGGAATGAGAATGCCGATTATGAGCTGTTGTACCCCTATGTGTGGGCCGATTCTGTCGGAGGAAACCTAAATTCAGAACGCTATACGTTTACCGGAGGTTATGGTCGTCAATTTGGCCGGGTTGCCTGGGGAATTTATGCCGATTACCGTGCAGAAATCGAGTATCGCAAAACCGATCCCCGACCCCGTAATGTGGTCTCGGATCTGAACCTTTCGACGGGTGCAATGCTGGCTCTGGGAAGACGCTATTTGGTAGGACTCTCTGCCGACTTGCAAATCTACCGTCAGGAGAGCAGTATGCGTTTTTTTGCGGTGTTGGGAGGCCCAAAGATGTACCAAATGTTGGGACTGGGGATGTACAGTACCCGGTTTTCTGTCGGTGGGGATAGCCAGTCACTCTTTTTTAAAGGTCGTGGTTACGGAGTGGGGGTGAATCTTCTCTCCCGGGATGGCCGAGGAGCCTTCCTAACCGTCCATTATCGGAATTGGGCTGTGCGACGCATTTTGGAAAATTATCAGAATCTTCCATTGACCCGATTGGTCGATAACGAGCTGAAAGGTACGGTAGGATGGCTCGGACAGCAAGGTCGATACCATTGGGGCGTGAAGTTGTCGGGCTTTTATGCGGAGCGAACCGGTACCGAATATATCTATGGCGATGCTTCGGGTAGTGAGAATTATCCTCGGTTAGGGTCGGTCGAACAGTACAGTAACAGTCGTGTAGAAGGGAAACTCTCTGCCGTATGGGGCTTTGAAACGGTACGCGGATGGTCCTTTTATCTGGAACCCTCCGGAAGTTATTACCGTTTTGAATCGGGTTACCTGAATCCTCAACGTAGTTTGATATTCGATAAGATGGGGGCAGGTTTGCAGGCATCCCTGTTCAAAAAAATCCGTCGTTCGACGTTACGTTTAGGAGGATCGGCGGATCGGATGGTGAATCGCTTTGCTACGATGCGTCTTGACGGTTTGGAGATGACCAGCTCGATCGGCGAGATGATGCAGCAAAACTTTGACCACCTGCGTGCTGATGTAACCAGGTGCGGAGTCCAGTTGCGCTGGGAGTATTTTTTTGAACGCACTGCGCTTGCGTTTTACATTCAAGGTGATTGGCAGCGTGGAATGTACAGTGACGGCAATCGATCCAATTATGCGCGGATCATTTGTGGTGTTGCCTTTTAATCAATTACACAACAGTAAAAAGTTATGGAAAATGTCATAGAGTGTCGTAATCTGACGCACTATTACGGCAATCGGATGATTTATAAAGATCTCAGTTTTACGGTTCCGCGAGGGCGTATCCTCGGCTTGCTGGGAAAAAACGGTACCGGTAAAACGACGACTATCAATATTCTGAGTGGTTATTTGCAACCTCGTTCCGGAGAGTGTCTGATCTTCGGTGAAAATATTCAGCAGATGAATCCGGTAACCCGGCAGCGGATCGGTCTTCTGATCGAGGGACATGTTCAGTATGCCTTCATGAATGTGGAGGAGATCGAACGTTACTATTCGGCCTTTTATCCCAACTGGAATCGGGAAGCCTATTACGGACTGGTCCGAAAACTGAAAATTGCGCCTCGGCAACGTATCGCTCGAATGTCGTGCGGTCAACGTTCCCAGGTGGCATTGGGACTGATTTTGGCACAGAATGCCGAGTTGTTGGTGCTCGATGACTTTTCGATGGGACTGGATCCCGGATACCGTCGCTTGTTTATCGACTACCTGCGCGAGTATGCCAAGGCTGAGTCCAAAACCATCTTCCTGACCTCGCACATCATTCAGGATATGGAGCGGTTGATCGATGACTGCATCATCATGGATTATGGATCGATCCTGATCCAACAACCGGTGCAACAGTTATTGAACACCTTCCGACGTTACACTTTTCGAATAGAGGGGACGATTCCCGAAATTTTGCCGGAGGATGCGGCTCTCTACCACAGTGCGGTGATTCGTGATTGCGGCGAGACCTACTCCTTCGAGAATGCTGAATATGTCTCATGCTGGTTGCGACGCAACGGTATTGTCTATACAGAGTTGAAAGCGGAGTCCCTGAATCTGGAGGATGCTTTTATTGGATTGACAGGCAAATATTAATGTCTATATCGAGAAAAATGAAAAAGGCGATCTTTTATAAAGAGTGGATCAAGACACGTCGCTATACCCTGTTGGCATTGATCCTCTCGCTGGTATTTGTGGGGTACGCTCTGTTGCAGTTGCAACGGGTGATCGGGTTTAAAGGTGTTGGACATCTTTGGGAGATCCTGCTTTCGCGGGATACGGTATTTATTGAAGTGTTGACCTATGTGCCGTTGGTGATAGGTCTGTTGATGGCGGTGGTGCAGTTTGTCCCGGAGATGCAGCAGAAACGACTCAAACTGACGTTGCATCTGCCTTATCCCCAACGTCGTATGATAACCCTGATGCTGGGTGCCGGCCTGGTACAGGTATTGGGTATTTTTCTGCTGAACAATGCCGTGTTGTGGATCTATCTGCAATCCATTTTGGCTCCGGAGTTGGTCTCCCGAATCCTGTTGACGGCACTGCCCTGGTACCTGTGCGGTTTGACGGGCTATCTGCTGGCAGCGTGGATCTGTCTGGAACCGACCTGGTACAGACGTATTGTCAATCTGCTTATTGCGGCTGGGGTGATCCGCATTTTCTATCTCGGCACGACACCGGAAGCCTATAACTGTTTTTTGATCGGTCTGGCGCTTTATGTCGTGGTGATCGTGCTGTTGCCACAACTTTCGGTCGCACGTTTCAAACAAGGGTGTCAGGATTGATCTGTCTCCTTGAAGCAGAACAGAATCGACAGTTTTTCTGATTAACACATTCGAAATATGATACGATTTAGCAAAATAGTACTCTTTTTTACGGCGGTGGTGTTGATGGCCTGGCTGTTGCCGTGGGGTTATCACTTCGTTACAGTGCGTCCGGACAGTGGCCCTTTTACTTTGTATAGCTGTGTGACCGACGGGTTTGTGATGCGTGATTATCGCGATGGCAATCCAATCTGTTACGATGAAACAGGTCGAATCTATTCGGAACGTGAGTTCGATAGTATCTTGCCACTGTTTTATTACCGGCAGTTGCTTGCCGATGGACGTCAACCTGATACGTTGCGGGGAGTGGCACTGACCCCGCAGGTGGTATCCGTACACAGTTTTATGTTTCGCAGTTTCCCTTCGGACCTCAATAAGGTGAAACCGAAACTCTATCCGTTGTTGGAGACGATGTCGGGACGGGTGGATCTGCAAATGCCATCGGATGTATTCCGTTTGGATGAGCGTATCGAGTTTATCGATATGGCAACCAATCGGGTCAATGAACCCAAAAGTGAACGGTTCACTCAGGCCCTGCTGGCCAAAGGCTTCTCTTTTCCTGCTACCTATGTGCAGGGGAATCCGACCACACGCAAAGAATACGATGAGGGGTATATGCTGCTCGACCGTGATGGAAAATTGTTTCACTTGAAGCAGCTACGTGGTAGACCCTATGTGCGTTATGTCGAAATACCCGACAGTGTACGGATTACCGACATTTTTGTGACGGAATTTTCCGATCGGCGCAGCTATGCCTTTTTGTCGGATTCGGCTCATCGGATGTATTTGTTGACCCACCCTGGATATGAGCTGAAACCGTTGCCGATTGATCGTTTCGATCCCCGTACGGAGGAGATCATGATCATTGCCGATCTGTTTCATTGGACGGTCAGTGTGTCGGGGAACGATGGAACGCGTTATTATGCTGTGGATGCGAACGATTACTCGTTGTGCGGAACGATGAACCAACCGCAAGAGGAGCGTTGGACTGATCGTGTTGCGCGATGGATCTTCCCGTTCGAACTGTCGTTTACCTCGTATGACGATGAATATGTCTATCCCCGATTGGCCAACTTTTCAGCAGCCGCATTGGTGTTGAACCTGTTGCTGGCCGGAGTCTATCTCCTGCTGCGTAGACGACAGGCAAGACAAGCGGTTATCCCAACTTGTGGTGTGGTGCTTTTAGGACTCTTTCTGTTTATTCCACTGTTGGTTATCAGGCGATAATTTGCGATTACGTCTATGCATTAGGACGATTGCTAAGGGCAACCATTCGATCTTTTGAGACCCGAGCAGGAACCGAATAGGTTCCTGCTCGGGTTATTTTGATGATGAGTGGTTAAGCGGATTAGTGTTGATTATTGGGGAGCGAGCGGAGGGTTATCGGGCAAATTTGGAAGTTTTTGGGTATTTTTTGCACTGGGTTGATGCAGCTCTGCAGTGGGCGTTCAGATAACTTTTGTAGGGGCAAAGGAGGTACGTGCAGTTCGTTCTACGCCGAGGAACAGCACAAGCTGTCAATCAAAGCTGTTTTGAAACGTGGTTGGTATGGGCGAGCGAAAACAGAGAAAAGATACTATGTCGTTGGTCTTGCAAAAGATGGAAACGAGCGGGTCTGAGATAGAGGAAACGAAGAGGGGACAGATTTTGCAAAATCGGTCCCTCCCTGCGGCCGAAGCCGTACTTGAAACTGAGTGTTACTTGAACTGATAAAAGAAGATACGAATTATTGAATCATTAACTAACTAACCAAACCTGAAATCAAAGTATGTGTGTCCTTTACGTGAAAATCAAGAAGAGTATCGGAATGAAGATTCCCGCTAAAAACTCGATGCCTCCGCGTCCCCAAAATCCTTTGGCCCCTTTTATCATGAAGAGTCCAGTCAACGTGATGATGACCAACGAAAAAGCGAAAATGTCTGAAAAGGCGGTCCACCAATATCCAGGATTGTAATGCAGCCGATTCAGACTGCTCCAGACGGGTCGGCGACGGATCGATTCGTACAACGCTTCTCCGGTCTCTGTGTTCACGATCAGGGATGATCCCCCTTTGAGAAACACTTTCATCTGTGAGTCCGAAGGAAAGTAGTGTTTCGTGTAGTTGTCGGCTTCATCCAATGGTTCGAGAATCGACAGTACAAAATCTTTATTCCAATCGGTTTGCGACGGAGGGAAATTTTCGAGGGTGAATTCGGTACGGTTGATGTCGTATTCGGCGTTAAAGTCGCGTTTGTGGTTGAGCAGGAAGCCCGAAACCGCATAAATCAACACCACTCCTGCGAAAAAGAAGGACAATTCGCGGTGAATCGTACGGCTCCATTTTCGGAATTTTGGACCGAACTTAGAGGCTTGCATCGGCTAAAGAATTTCGTAAGAGTCGGCAGTAATGCTGTAAAATGAAAGATAATCTTTCCCTTCGTTGGCTTTGCGTTCGGCAATGCGTTTGCGGAAATTGGCAATGCGCTCTTCGATGCTTCCGACTGGTGCCTCCCCGCGGGCTTTCTGATCGCTTTCACAACCTGCTCCTCCTTCACCGTGTCGTTCGATCACTTGACTCTTGATCTGCGATTCCCACTGATTGAGAAACGCTTCATCGATACGTTCTTCATGGACGGTACCTTGTACTCTTACCAGGCTGTTGACAGCCTCAGGCGAAAAACTACCCACCTGCTCACTGGCATCGATACGGATGGTTTGGGTGTCGTCGCTCCCCATCAAGAAGATCTTGCCTCCGCCATGTTGGCAGATGTGGGTGCAGACTCCCTCCAAAACGACGGTCTGTCCAACCAGTTTGTCGCCATTTTTCAGCACACTATCCACCTCCATAACCGTATCTTGAGCGGTTGCGGTTGTGGTCTTTGGCGTAGAGGAGCCGGCTCCGCAGCTGCTGATCGTGCTGCCTAAAAGGGCTGAAACAGCAAGTATAGCTAAAAAGTTCTTTTTCATGGTGTATGTGATTTTGATCATTTGCAGGTTGATGAACGATCTCCTGCCGAGCGCACTCGACAGGAGCTATCGTCCGTCTATGGTTTTTGGCTTACGAAGACAAAAGTAGGGGAAAGCCACAGGGACCGCAATCCCAACAAGTGATGAAAAAAAGACCCAGAATCCCTATTTGTGGCGATAGACGCATGTAATATATAGGGGTAGTTTTGCACTGTATTTGAAGTATGGGGTTTGGAAAGGTACCCCCAAGTGATACGAACTGAGCTGAGAGTTGTTGGAGACAAGAACCGATCTGTGTTTCAACAAAGGAATTAAAGACTGCTCAGCGGTTGCAGTGAACCGAGTCAAAGTTGAACAGATGAAACAGAATGTTGGAGTGGCACGCACAATTGTCCGTTCCGAGAATTTATCCCATATTTGTGGAAAACCTATGCAGATGAAACAGCTCCTTCTCTCGGGCAGTATGAAGATGTCCGATCTGATCCAGGCTAACTATGCGCTATTGACGGTACTGCCCCGTTTCGGTATCCATTTGGGGTTTGGCGATCGCAGTGTCGCTGAGGTGTGCCGTGCACAAGGGGTGTCGCTGGAACTGTTCCTGATGATCTGCAGTATCTATACTTTCGATGACTATCTGCCCGATGCGGAGCGGCTCGAAGGGATCGATGTCGAAGATATTGTCCTCTATTTGCACAACTCTCACCGGTATTATCTGGAAGAGCGTATCCCCGAAATCTGGGAAAACCTCTCCTCGTTGGAGGAGGGGACCGAGGAGACCTCTTCGATTCGAATTTTGGACCGCTTCTTCAACGAGTACCGACGTGAAGTCGAAACCCACTTCGCTTATGAGGAGCAGACCGTTTTTCCCTATATCCGAGGGTTGGTGCACGGTGAGCATACCGAGGGATACAGCATCGAGCAGTTCGAAGAGAACCACAGCAATATTGAGGATACGCTCGAGGATCTGAAAAATATTCTGATCAAATACCTGCCCAGTGATGTGTCGGCCCGACGGTTGAATCGTGCGCTGTTCAATGTCTTTCTGTTAGAGGACGATCTGGGACGCCATACGCTGATTGAAAATAAAGTTTTGGTCCCCTTTGTGATGCAATTGGAGAAGAGTCATGGCAGATAACGGACGATATCGTATTTTGGTGATTGAGCCGTCGGCCATTGTGGCTCGGGGACTCAAAGAGATTTTGGCGGAACACTCCGAATTCGAGGTGGTCGATACGCTGCCCGATTGGGGACGCTACGGCGAACGGTTGACGGTACTGGCCCCCGATGCAGTGGTGGTTGACCCTTGTCTTTTCGACTTCCAAAAACGCAATACGGTTCGTTCGTTGCTGTCGGATTTGCACCAGACGGCATTGGTCGCCATATTGACCGGAGGTGTATTGGATGATGAGTTGTTGAAACAGTACGATGGGGCTTTTTATCTGTATGATGAGCCTACGCAGATCGTGCGCAAATTACGCAAAGCACTTGAGAACAGACACGCCCATCCGATGGTGGCCGAGAGTTACGAGTTGTCGGAGCGTGAAAAAGAGATTTTGGTGGCGGTGGCCCGTGGATTGACCAACAAAGAGATTGCGGATCAATACTGTATCTCGATCCATACGGTGATTTCGCACCGCAAAAACATCGCCCGTAAAACCGGTATCAAATCGGTATCGGGATTAACAGTCTATGCGCTGCTGAATCGTATGATCGATCAGCAGGATATCGAATAGATCTCGCAAACAGCAGTGTAGATTACCTTGAAACGCGACTCTTGGGAAAGAGTCGCGTTTTTATTGATTTTTGTTGAATGTCTAATATCGCATTAACGGATTGTGGAACAAGGTGGTGTTGCCAGCGGATTCCGATCGATACGAAAAGTTTTTATAATGGTCACCGTTGACAATCCTATTGGTCCGTGTGCGGGTATCACAGGCAGCTCCAGAGAAGCATCAGGTTCAACACAGTTACGACAATGCCGATCGTGTAGAGCAGATATTTCGTAAAAGTGGAGTTGCGGAATTTGCCCATCACCTTTTCCGAGGAGGTGAGATATACCTGAGTGAACACCGTGATGGGGAGCTGTACGCTCAGCGCCATTTGCGAGTATATCAGCCCTTTGAAGGGGTCGGAGATCAGAATAATGATCAGAAAGGCGATGATCAACGAGAGGATGACACCTGTACGTGAGTGGGAGTCCTTGATATCGTAAGGCTCTTTGAACATTCCGGCGAAGATGGAGCCGGCAGCCATTCCGGAGGTGATGGTCGAGGCAATGCCGGCAAACAGCAGGGCAACGGCAAAAATGATCGTGGCATTACTGCCCAAAAGAGGTTGCAATAGGGAGTCTGCCTGTTGCAGTTCCGATACCGGTGTGCCCGAAACGAAAAAGGTTGAGGCGGCCAACAGAATCATGGCGCTGTTGATGGCCCAGCCGATAACCATCGAGAGAATGGTATCCACATATTCGTAGCGGAGCTGTTTTTTGATCACTTTGTCGTCGCTCAGATTCCATTGACGGCTTTGGATCACCTCCGAGTGAAGGAAGAGGTTGTGGGGCATGACCACTGCACCCAGCACGCTCATAATGATGACGATCGATCCTTGAGGGAAGGAGGGGGTGACCCATGCTTTGGCGGCAGCAGGCCAGTCGATGGTTACTAAAGAGAGTTCATAAATGAACGAGAGACCGATGATCGAGACGAAGGCGATGATCCACTTTTCGATCAGTCGGTAGCTGTTGGTAAAGAGCATGATCAGGACAAAGATCAGCACCAGTAGGGCTCCGATTCGTACCGGGACGCCAAACAGCATCTGCAGCGCGATGGCTCCACCCAAAATCTCTGCCAGGGAGGTGGAGATCGAGGCGAGCATGGCTGAGCCGAGGACGGTTTTCGAGGCGGCGGGATGCAGGTACGTCGCTGCAGCCTCCGAAAGGCAGAGTCCGGTGGCGATCCCCAGGTGGGCGACGTTGTGTTGCAGTACGATCAGCATGATGGTCGAGAGGGTTACCATCCAGAGCAGAGCATAACCGTAATCGGCCCCTGCGGCGAGATTGGAGGCCCAGTTACCGGGATCAATAAACCCGACTGTCACGAGCAGGCCGGGCCCGATGTATTTCAGAATTTCGAGTCCACCTTGGGTGGGGTGGTGCCCATCGCGGGTCAATTTGGAACGTATGGTTTTCAGGAGTCCCATGGGGCGAAAATTAGGTGCGTGATTTGAATTTCTTTGAATGCGAATTTAAACAGCTTTGACCGAATTCCAATTTTTATTGAGAAACGGTACGATCGCCTCTACCTTCGCTATATAATTAGGTGGGCAATTGAGTAATTCTGTCTGTATCTGTTGTATCCTATCGGTTGCGCACTGCAATGCTTCGTCGAAACGTATGCGGAAAACTGTTCATTGTTTCCTGCTTACTTCTATCCCTTTTCTTGTGTGCGTGGTTGTTAGATCCAGGTCGAAGCGTGCACAAGGTTACGGCGAGGTGATCGAAGACGGACGATGTCTAACGGATGGTTGGAACTTGGAAATGAAGAAAAGGAATTGAGATGGGCGAGGTCGCAAACGCCGGTGGGTCGAGTGCTATTCGCGAAAACGAATTTGGCAATCCTCGAGGCTCTCGATGATGGCCAATGATTCGACATGAATGCCCTTTCCTCGTAACAGTTTTCCACCGGGCTGGAAGGCCTTTTCGATGAGGAATCCCATGCCAACCAGTTTGGCTCCGGCCTTTTCGATCAGATCGATGGCTCCCAGTGCAGCATTGCCATTGGCCAAAAAATCGTCGATAAATAGCACGCGATCATCCGGAGTAAGAAAATCCCGACTCAAACAAATGTCGTAGTCTCGGCCCTTTGTAAAGGAGTAGACCCGAGTCGAGAGCATGTTTTCCATCGTTTTGGGCTGTTTCTTTTTGGCGAAGACCACCGGCAGATCCATCAGAAAACCCACCATAATGGCCGGGGCAATGCCGCTGGCTTCGATGGTCAACACCTTGTTGAACGGTTCGTTGGCAAACCGGCGCACAAATTCAACCGCCATTGCCTTCATCAAAGTGGGATCCATTTGATGGTTGATGAAGCTGTCCACCTTCAGTACGCCCCCCTCGAAGCATTTGCCATCCTGTAGAATCCGATCTTTGAGAAGTTTCATTCTGTGTCTGTTTTTTCGATGTGTTATCGGTGCTCCAAAAGCATTAAAGTAATGTAAAACTATCGATTTTTGCCGTCTTTTACAAATTGGTGCGGCAGTTGGGGTGAAGATTCCTCCCTCGGGGACTTCTGCTTCTCGGTGCAATGCGTTATATTTGTTCGTTACCAGTAGCCGACCGTTACGGTGACTCTATGCGTGCGTTGCCCGAAGGTGAGTAAGTTGTATAAGCCAGTCTTCTGGATGGATTAGACCTAATGAGAAGAACAGTTCGGAGAGAAGCGGGTACAGCGTATTATCGTATGTCGGTTCTGTAAAATGTGAGTCGGGGGGCACGGCCCTGTATAACGAATCGATTCGCCCTGCTCCCCTAATAAATGTCATAAAACTTCAATAAAAATGTGTAAAAAGTGCGATCCGAATATTTCTGAAACAGCGATGCGTTTTATGCGGGAGGCCATTGCGCTTTCCGAGGCCAATGTCCGTGCCGGAGGGGGACCGTTCGGGGCAGTGATTGTTAAGGATGGGGTGGTGGTGGCCACCGGGACCAATGGCGTGACGCGTGAAAATGATCCGACAGCCCATGCCGAAGTGACGGCCATCCGCAATGCGGCTCGTGCGTTGGGAACATTCGATCTGAGCGGGTGCGAAATTTACACCTCTTGTGAACCCTGTCCGATGTGTTTGGGGGCCATCTACTGGGCGCACATCGACCGGATGTATTTCGGTAACGATAAAACAGATGCCAAACAGATCGGATTCGATGACTCTTTTATATACGATGAATTGGCGCTGCCGGCCGATAAACGGCGTTTACACTCCTGCCGTTTGCTGGCCGATGAGGCGCGCCGTGCATTTGACCAGTGGAACGATAAAGAGGATAAGATCGAATATTGAGTCTCAATACGAACAATTTGGCAAGGTGTTGTTTGTTCTGAAAAAATTTCTACCTTTGCGATGGATTCGGTGCCATGCATGGAACATGGCGAAAAGGGAATCCTGTGAGAATCAGGAACAGTACCCGCTGCTGTAATTCGCCTTCGGGGCGATAAGTCAGAATACCGGCCGACTCCTCTTTCCGGTTGCTGTTGTTTTCGGGAGCTAGAACAGTAGGACCTTTATCCGGCATTCGTCGGATGAAGCATTATCCGCTGATTTGTTGTTCGTGATGACTTGTGCACCGGGATCGGATGCACCGGATTGTTGTGTGCCTATTTGAAACGTTTTTTAAATAAATACAGTTAGTTACATAACAGTTAGATCATGAAAAATTTTAAACTTCTTTGGCTGCTTGCTGTGGCAGGCTCGTTGACGATGGTCTCTTGTGATAAGGATAAAGATGATGTGCCACCTCCTGCCAATACGGTGACTGTCACCTTCGATCAGGTTACCCTGCCTGCTGATGGCTATCTCAACAACACCAGTTACACCGAGAAGGGCGTAACTTTCAATAATGCATACAACGCAGATTATGTTTCATGGGATGGTTTTGCAGTCTCCAATTTGCACGACAAAACCACTCCGGGATATGCCAATCAGTACAGCGTATTTGCCGATGGAGGTGCAAACGGTTCAACCAATTTCGGTGTATGTTATTACAGCTCTTATTCTAATCCGAACAGTGCATTTTTCTCGCTGGCATCTGGCGAAGAGGCTAATTCGCTCTCGTTGATGATCAACAACAACACTTATGCGGCCCTGTCGATGCAGGATGGCGATGCCTATTCCAAGAAGTTTGCAGCTGGTGATTGGTTTAAGGTGACCGCAACTGGCTACAAAGAAGATGGTACACAGACCGGTACAGCCGATATCTATCTGGCCGACTTCCGCGATGGCAAAAGCTACATCTGCGCAGCCTGGACCAAAGTGGATCTTTCGGCTCTGGGCACCTTCAATAAAGTGGCCTTTACCATCTCGTCGAGTGATGTGGGAGATTACGGCATGAATACTCCGGCCTACTTCTGCATTGATGACGTAACGTTCAATCTGGTATCTGCGACATCGACGGCTAAATAATTTTGCGTTACCCTATTACGGAGAGCTATCTCCGTACCGCTAAATGAATTTCGTGGTCACTCTGTGGCGGGCGACCGATCAAGTGGTGGTGGTTTGGGGTCAACACCCGCTTCAATAGTGACTACGATTCATTTAAACCAGGTCGATTCGACCGTTTATTTGCCACGGAGGATCCCCGATGCATTGCATCGGGGATTCGATGTTTTAGAACTATCCGAAATGCGGCGACGACCTGATCAGCCCGAATCTGTTGGTCAACCTGACGTGTGTTTCCCATCCGTTTTGTAAAGTGGCATTTCCGAGGTGTAGATATGGCTCAGGAATTGCGGATGATCACGTTATTGTAGAACTTCTGTGTTTTTAGAGATAAGGGGCGGTTGATTGTTACTTCTGAGCCTATGGGGTTCTGCTGTTCTAAGAATGTTGCTATGTGTGTGCCGTGGTGGCAGGATTGTGTGCAGGGCAATTCTTGGATAGGCCTATGTGGTAGCTGGCCCCATGCAACGATTTATGATCGAGAAAGCCCCATGTTGTATGGGAGCGTGTGCAGTTGTCAGTTCTGTTGCACCATTTTTGTGATTGTTGATGGGGTGAGCACTCGAACCGAGGGCGGACTCCACAAGTAGAGACGAGATAAACGGTTCAAACCCTGCAAAATCATGGAAAGCGATTATCTTTGTAGCAGAGGTAATCTTGTCGCTCCTTCGGGCGTCTCCTATTATGAAATCCATGCAAAAAGATAGCAAGATAACGAATCCTCGTCGCTCTTTGGACGGGGATGATCCCCGTAATGTGAGCCATAGAAGCGGTTTGTGGGCATTAAGCCCGCTGGTGGTCTTTCTGTGTCTCTATTTGGTGACTTCGTTGGTGGCTGGAGACTTTTATAAGGTACCCATCACCGTGGCTTTTGTAGTTGCGTCGGCTTATGCGGTGTTGATCACCCGCAAGATGAAACTCTCCGAGCGGTTGGACCGCTTTTCGGCCGGAGCAGCCCACAAGAATATCATGCTGATGATTTGGATCTTCGTGTTGGCTGGCGCTTTTGCCGCATCGGCCAAGGCGATGGGAGCAGTCGATGCCACGGTCAACCTGACCTTGCGTATTCTGCCCGATAATCTGTTGTTGCCCGGTATCTTTTTGGCCTCCTGCTTCATCTCGTTGGCGATCGGCACATCGGTCGGTACGATCGTAGCACTGGTGCCGGTGGCGGCTGGTATCGCAGATCAAACTGGATTGGCGGTGCCGCTGATGACTGCCGTCGTGGTGGGTGGGGCCTTTTTTGGAGATAACCTCTCGTTTATCTCCGATACGACCATTGCCGCCACCCGTACACAAGAGTGTGATATGCGGGACAAATTCAAGGTCAACAGCATGATTGTGGTGCCAGCCGCAGTGGTCGTCACGCTCTTGTACTTGTATGAGAGCTGGTCGCTGCAGATTCCGTCCCAAACCGAACCAGTGGCATGGATCAAAGTAATTCCCTATTTGGTGGTCTTGGGAACGGCCCTGGCCGGTATGAATGTGATGATCGTTTTGGTTTTGGGGCTGGTGTTTGCTGGAGGCATAGGGCTCTTGACCGGAAGTTTCGGAATCTTCGATTGGTTCGGCTCCATGGGAAGCGGCATTACCGATATGGGGCAGCTGATTATTGTGACCCTATTGGCCGGCGGAATGCTGGAATTGATCCGTGTCGGGGGTGGAATCGATTATGTGATCACCCGACTGACCCGTAGAGTACATAACAAACGCGGTGCAGAGCTCAGTATTGCCGCCCTGGTCAGTATTGCGAACTGCTGTACGGCCAATAATACGATCGCTATTATTACCGTCGGACCTATTGCCAAAGGGATTGCCGATCGGTTTGGGGTGGATCTGCGCAAGAGCGCCAGCATTCTGGATACCTTCTCCTGTTTTGTCCAAGGATTGATTCCGTATGGCGCCCAACTCTTGATGGCTGCCGGACTGACAGCGTTGTCTCCGCTCGATATTATGCGCTACCTCTACTATCCGGTGTTGATGGGGGTGTTTGCGCTGCTCTCAATTTTGTTTCGTTTCCCGCGCCGCTATTCTTAGCCTTTGTTCTTGTGAAATATTCGTCCCGGAGTGCAACAGCCTATTAGCTGCATGGCCACACAATATGCTTTAGTTGAAAGTAAAAAATGTTTCCGGTTATTTAGGTGTGTTGGCCTGCTGTTGAGCGAGTCGGTCGAGCTTGGGACCGGTTTGGCGACCTAGGCGGGTCAGGCTAACCATGGCGGCCACTATGGCAATTGCACAGCCGACCAGCAGCGAGTTGTGCGTATTGTGTCCTCCGGGAATCAGTCTGAACAGCAGGGCTGCCAAAGCTGCTCCACTGGTCTGCCCCAGAAGGCGGGCGGTGCCGAGCATTCCACTGGCTCCACCGCTGCGATTGCGAGGGGCAGAGGCGATAATTGTACTGTTGTTCGGGGTTTGGAACAATCCGAATCCGCCACCGCAAAGAGCCATGCGCCAAACAATATCGCCGGCAGTAGCATTGGAGTCCAACATGCTGAGCAGAAAGAGTCCACTTGCGAAGATGGTGAGTCCGATTCCTCCCAACAGTCCTGCGTTGACCCGCTCAGCAAGAATGCCGGCCAGGGGGGCGCAGATCATCGTTGCCAGCGGCCATGGCGTCATCAGTAACCCGCAGGTGACCTCGTCTTTGCCCAGTTCCCCCTGCAAAAAGAAGGGTAGTGAGACCATGGCCAGCATCTGGGCCATGAAGGAAAATACCGAGGTGGAGACAGACATCGAGAAGATGGGAATACGCAGCAGGTCGATCGGTAGCAATGGAAACTCCCGGTGCAGTTCACGTCGGACAAAAATGGTTCCGACGACAATGAGCAGCCCCAAACCGACCAGCAGCACATGTCCGGAGAGCTCATGGGAGGCCCCTTCGATAAGTCCGATCAGCAGGAAGAAGAAGCAGGCGTTCATGATGCCGCCGATGATGTCGAATTTGCGATGCTCTCTGCGGGTCGGGTTGGTCGGTAGAAATTTGTAACTCAAGGTGAGTGCTGCGATGCCGATTGGAATGTTGATGGCGAAGAGCCAGGGCCAATCCGTAATGGAAAGGATGGCCGATGCCACCGTTGGGCCGGCCGCTGCCGAAACCGAAACGACCAAGGCATTGATACCCAATCCGCGAGCTAAAAACCGAGAGGGATAGATAATGCGGATCAGGGCTGTATTGACGCTGGTAATGGCGGCAGCGCCAAATCCCTGTAAGGTTCGGGCGATGACCAGTGTGGCCAGGGAGTCTGAACAGGCGCACAGAAGTGAGGTGCAGCTAAAGAGGCTCAACCCAACGATATAGACCCGTCGGTAGCCCCAGAGATCTCCCAATGAGGATAGGGAGAGCAGGGAGATAGTGATGGCCAATTGGTAGGCGTTGACAATCCAGATCGAAGCGGCCGGCGTAGTATTCAGGTCACGTGCGATGGTGGGCAGTGATACGTTGGCGATGGATCCGTCGAGTACCGATACGGTGATTCCCAAAGCGATAGCCAAAATCGCCCAATACCGGGAGGGTAATGGCAATCCGTCCGGGGCGGAGGAAGACGACACGGGCACGCTTGCAGGATTTGTCGAGGCGGTGTTAGAATTTGTATGTGGAGTGGGGTGGCTCATCGGATTACTCCTTCAATAGAGCAGCAGCCCACTCCTCCTCTTTGAATCCTACCAAAACACGATCCGGCAACACCAGAACGGGGCGTTTGACCAATTTGCCATCCGAAGCCAGCAGGGTCAGCAGTTGCTCTTCCGGATCGGTCTTAACGTGCTCTTTAAGGTTCAACTCTTTGTATCGGAGCCCGCTGGTGTTGAAAAATTTACGAATGGGTGTATTGCTCAATTTGACCCAGGTTCCGATTTCAGCGGCTGAGGGATTTTGGGTAATAATATCGCGACTCTCGTAAGCGATACCGTGTGCATCGAGCCATTTGCGGGCTTTGATGCAGGTGCCGCATTTGGCATATTGGATAAATAAAGGTTTCATATTCTTGGAATAAGATTGTGTCCTGTATAGATGAGATTCGCCTCAAAGATACATATAAAAAAGATAACCCCTTTGCTCGAAGCGATCTTCGATACAAAGGGGTTATCTTATTACGCTGGTCTGTGTGTGGATTGGAGAGTTCAGGGTCCCGTTTGTAGAAACGCCCGCTTGTCCAAATCGTCCACAGCGCGCAAGGCTTACATGCGAGTTGGGCTTATGCTGCACTACCACCTGCCAGTGGAGCAGGAGTTACATAAGTACGGGCTGCCAACTCTTTGTCGATCATGTAGAGACCGAGAGAGTTGTCAGCAACCATTTTCAGCTGATCGATAATGGTACGGGCGTTGTCCTCCTCTTCGACCTGTTCGTTAACAAACCATACGAGGGTATTGGCTGTAGCGAAATCTTTTTCGATCGAGGCAACGTGGCACAACTCGTCGATTAAGGCGGTTACCTTCTGCTCGTGCTCGAGCGTATCCTGGAACATCTCCAAGGGTGAAGCCCATTCTGTTTTAACTGCAGCGATCGGGGCCAGTGTTACTTTACCACCACGAGATTGTACGTAGTTAATAAAAATCTGGGCGTGTGCCTGCTCCTCTTGGAACTGTACCGAAAACCAGTTGGCAATGCCTTTGTAGCCTTTCTGCATGGCATCGGCTGACATAGAAAGATAGAGGTATGCCGACCAAAATTCGGCATTGATCTGCGCATTGAGCGCTTTTTCAACCTTTGCATTTAACATGATGATGAATTTAAATATAAATTTTCAGGTGTAAAATTAGCAAATTGTTTGGTTCTCTGTCGCTAAGTGTAAAAAAATCGTGGGGAACTTTTTTAATTTAGCAGCGTCTGGTTGTGGATGCTTTGGTATGGGCATTTGCAGAATGAGAGCTGTATTTGTAAATAGATAGTGAAATTATCTGTTTCAGGGGGGACCGCCGTAAACTATTTTGTTGCATGTGTAAGTTGGAAGATGTGAGCCGGCTGTCAATTGACGAGTTCAGTCGTGCAAGCAAAAGGATAATTAGTAGATTCGTTGTGTAACTTTTGAAAATGGAAGCATTTTTTCAATATGGAGATCAGGAATTGACCTATTTGCGACAGAGTGATGTGCGAATGGCCGGTTTGATCGAACGTTTCGGCATGATTCGCAGAGTGGTAATTCCCGATCTGTTTGTAGCATTGGTGAGCAATATTGTCGGGCAGCAGGTGTCTGGCAAGGCAGCTGCGACCATTTTTGGACGGCTGTTGCGCACAGTAAACACACTGACTCCGCAGCATGTCTTGGCTGTGGATAATGAGTCGTTGCGTCAGTGCGGACTTTCTCAACGAAAGGTTAATTATATATGCGCTGCAGCGGACGCAATGCAGCATGGATCTTTGTCCAAAGAGCAGTTGACTCAACTTCCAGATGAAGAGGTTGTTCGTACGTTAGTTGCTTTGCCTGGAATTGGAGTATGGACCGCTGAAATGTTGATGATCTTCTCTTTGCAGCGCCCTAACGTGTTGAGCCGACATGATTTGATCATTCGTCGTAGTTTACAATCGCTGTACAGTTTGCCTGAATTGACACGCGAAAAATTCGAGGTTTATCGTCAACGGTTTTCTCCATATGGGACAGTGGCCTCCTTTTATTTATGGGCGTATGGCAATGCATTGACCAAGGAGGAGATCGCCCAAATTGGCAAGTAATGCCGAATCAGCTTTTTTGATTCGTGTTGGGTAAGTCTTCTAGCAAGTAAAGAGCTTACAGTGTAAATTATTAAATGAGATGTGATTCGTAGGACCAAATTTGAGTCCTAAAAAGCATGGAGTATGTTAGAAATTTTGTCCTGTATCATTTATTTGTTGTGATCAGACTGCGTAAGAAGAAAGATTTGTAGTACAACATTCTGAAGATTTGTCCTAAGCGGCTTGTTTATAAATGTTGATGTTGAATGTATAGCGTATAGTCCCAGTCTCTTGATTGCCGAATTGATATGCCAATGTAATCTTTTATTGCTGTCGAGGAGCGTATGTGGGCCGTGTTGATCATATTCGGGGTGTAATGAGTCGGAATATAATTGTCGTTAGAGATATAACAGCTTGTTCATAATGTACTCGAAATTGCTTAATAGAATTAATTTTGTACTTTTGAAGGCAATCTGAGATTAAAATAATTTTTCCCAATAATGAAAAAGATTCTTTTTGCACTGTTAGCAGGTGTGTTTGCGGTGATGGTCACCGGTTGCTCGAAAACCGAAGAGTTAGCTGCTGTAATGGAAGTTACGGTAAAGGCGTATGATGCGAACCAAACCTTACAAGCGTTGCCGGATTATATGGTTATTCTGACTCAGAGTATTGCTAACGCTCCTTCGTATGTGGCGTTTCGTCAGGGTGTGACGGATCAGAATGGTAAATGCCGTTTTGAGTTCAAATCGGGGGAGTTGTCTGAGACTAGCCAGATCGAAGGAAACTATCTCGACGGGTACATTGTCGTTTTAGAGCCCTCGACAAAAGCTCCGGTGGGTGTAAAAGAGTTTTATTTACCTCAGGGAGAGACGTTGACGCCTGTTGTCATTGTGACGGTGGAATAGTAGAAGTCCTCTTGTGATAAAAGCCAAAGGGCCTCAGATAATTTATCTGAGGCCCTTTGGCTTGTTATGATGATCTGTTATGTGGTCGTGGCTATGCAGAACTTTTCCGGAAAGTATTTTGAAAACTCCTAACAATAGATGTGTTTGTTTTACAATTTAGAGATGACTTTAATTGTGCGGCTCTACAACATAATTCTTTACGGACTACAGCAAGGTTTCAATCACAGAACCGATCGTAAACAGGATGGCAAACAACAGCATGTTGCGGGAGGTGAGTCCCAAAATGCGATTTAGTGCTTTGCCATGATCGATCTTCACCATACGATACCAGGTGCTCAGATGGATCGGGAGATACAGCAAGGGCATGATGGCGGTCCAGAGTTGTCCGTAACTGATAAAAATAAGGTTGAACAGTACGGCGAACGTCCCCAACCATAAATAAAATTGTTGTCCGGCAAAGCTGCCAAAACGTACTACTAGGGTCTTTTTTCCGCTGACAGCATCTTGTTCGCGATCGCGGAAATTGTTGACCATAAGAAGGGTGTCGATAACCATTCCACAGCTCAGCGAGGCGATGGTCACTTCGGGCGTCCAATCGTGGCACATCACGTAGTAGGTGCAACCTACGGGAATGAATCCGAAAAAGAGCAGCACCAATAGATCTCCCCAGCCGTGGTAAGCCAGCGGGTAGGGGCCGGCCGTATACAGAAATGCGAACAGCACACAAAAGACCCCGACCAAGATTAATTCACTGCCACCATAAAAGAGCAGGCCGAGGCCAATCAGGCAGGCGATAACTGTGGTGATCAGGATACCTCGTTGCATGGCTTGTACGGTGATCCAACCTTGAGCGCAAGCTCGCTCGGGACCCAGTCGATCTTGTCTGTCGCTTCCCTTTTTGTAATCGAACAGGTCGTTGATCAGGTTGGCATCAACCTGCATGAGAAGGGCGAACAACAAGCAGAGAATAGCCGGGATCCATTGAAATCCTCCGGCAGTCAGCGCCAGGGAGCAACCGATGAGTACAGGCATGGCAGCTGCAGTCAGGGTTTTGGGACGTGCGGCCAAACACCAAGCCTTGATTGAGTTGGTGGGAATTGGGGTCATGGTATCCATTTGTACAATTTGGTCAGTATGATCTTCGGAGTATTGTGTTAAAGTGATTCATATCCCTCCTCTTGCATAAAGCAGATTCATGAGTAGAGAGAAGAATCTGACTCGTTGGCTCCGTTGTGAAGCAAAATTAATAAAAGCAGTCTAACTGTTGTGCTTGTTCGAAGTGCAAATCACAGTAAATTTATATTGTGTGTGCAGGTGGTTTAGAATCAGATGAGTGGGCGTTCCTGTAGTCGAAGCAAAACTGTAACAACAGGTTGCGACAGGATGATTACCGATTCTAACTCATGGGTAATTGGACCGTGAATAAGCGCTCACATGATCAATGACGATACGAGAACCTGCAACGTGATATTTTCAATGGTTTTGCAGGTTTTACTTTTACGGTAAACTGAACTTCTTTTGCAGGTATCCCCTAAAAATTTACATAAAGGGTGTTTCAGACCTATCAAAGATGCAATTTTGAAAGCAAATCACAAGATGTAGTCTTTCGACGATGAATATGTTTGCGGTGTTTCAGACCTATCAAAGTAGTGCTGCGTTCCCGTATCGATAGCAAGCAGGACCGCATCCGGCACGATGGGCAGGCTTATTTTTGTTTGGCAAACATGGTCCCAAGGGCCCCAATAAAGGCGAAGATAAATATCAAAATTCCTAACATCTCTTTAATGGTATCTGGTTGGTGGTAATGCTGGTGGATAGGGCCTCGACTCCTATATGGGGGTCGGCAAATCTGCGGTTATGGGTCTATAGCGTGTGTCTCCGAGCTACCATAAGTACAACGCTGAAAGCAACTCTCAGCAAGCCCAATGGGGCGGTTTGATAGGGTGACGTGACGCTTCGTCAAACGCATCCTTGGCGGCCTGTTCCCGATGGATCGGGCGGCGAAAGAGGATAATGTTCCTTTTCGTAGGCGATGACCACCTCCGAAAAGATGGTTAACTCTATGGCGGATGGATCTGTCGCAGGGGTTGTTTCCTGCACTAACGGCAAAAGCTCTTCGATCTTTTGGAGCGCGTATTCGTATTGCAGTTGGCTGATATGCATCCTGTGGCTGAACTATTATTGGTTGAACAATCTCTGATTTTAAATCGTGGTGCAGCTCCAGCTCCCTCTTGTGCTGGAACCAATCGTCCGCGTATCAAAGCCCAAGTTTTGAGCCCAGGTAATCGAAAAAGGTGATCGAATCATCCTTTCTGTGCTCCTGTTCTACTTGGGTGATGCGTTTTTCGATCAAGCGTAAAGTTTTGTATGGGGCTTGGCAGTCGCGGGCAACCTCTATATAACGCTGTAAGACTGCAAGGCTGGTCTCCCGTTCCAGATAATCGATGATGCGATCGCGCGAAGCCGTTACCGGATTGGGAAAGGAGATGGTGATCTCCAAGTCGTTCTCAGGGTTGACCTGGGTAATCTCCAAGTCATACTCCGAAGAGGTTCGGGCGGCCTGTGCCCGCTGACGAGCCATCTTTCGCCGCCGTCGCTCGTCGCTACGTCTCGCACTCAGAAAACCCACGATGAACCATAGAATCGTCAGAATGATGCCGCAAGTAACTATAAACCAAAAATCATACATAACCAAGAATTTGTCGGATGTAACGAATAACTGGCCCCAAAAAAAGGCTGGGGGGCACTCCGCAGTCTCTTATCTTCATTCAAGAGCGCAACGGATGTATATAGTGGGTGTGACGTAGAGGATATAGACTAAAAAAAGAGTTACGATTCGCGCTGTCGTAACTCTTTTGTACGGGTGGGCCCAGAGGGGCATGATCCCACGACCTTCGGATTATGAGTCCGCTGCTCTGACCAACTGAGCTATGGGCCCTTACGTATGTAGAAGCAATCTGATCCCAGGATATTGTGACCCTGGTAGCGCTCCATTGCTCGAGCACAAAAATAGTGCATTTTTACCAATCTACAAATAGGGGAGTTTGTATAGACCTCTCTAACATCATGTAGTTTTTTATTGAGGTTTTATTGAGACCCGCGGAAAATTCAGCAATCTGCATTTGTATGTGGCTTTCAATGCTGACCATTGCATGACAGTCCGTCCTGTGAGCGATTTTGGGCTATCGTTTCGCAATCTCGATATGCGCATGCGACGGTTCGGACCATCGTTTTGGCTGTTGTTGAGGCGGAGGGGAGGTTGCGGCCAGCTGAGCTGAGCGCCGAATAGTGAGGTGTGTAGTTGCGTTCGAATTTTTATTGATGCATGGCACGCAGGACAACCCCTGGAGTAACATGTATTGTTTACTCTGTGGCCCTACCTACTTGTCGGGCAGGCAACGGATGAGGACTGTTTTATTTTTCCGCGTGGAAGCGTTCGACTCCGGTTTGCAAGAACTGGACAAACTGATCGATGTCGAGGTTGTATCCGCGGCCGGGAACCAACTGATTGCCAGCCGTGTCAAGAATCATGTAGTAGGGTTGCGAATTGATTCCAAACTGCTTGTGCGCAAAGTGGGCGTTGATCTTTCCCAACCCCTTGAGTACCTTCCCCGTTTCGGTAGTGACCCAATCCTCTTGCGGCAACTCCTTTTTGTCGTCGGAGTAGAGCGCGACAATGACGAAATCATTCCGCAACCGGTTCAAAACCTGCGGGTCGGACCAGACGCGCGCCTCCATCTCCCGACAGTTGACGCAGCCATGTCCAGTGTAGTCGACAAAGAGCGGTTTGTTGACTTTGCGTGCATACTCCAACGCCTCTTGGTAGTCGAAGAAGCCTTGCAGCCCGTGGGGCAGGCTGAGAAAATCACTGTATTTCGGCGCAGGCGTGCCATTCGCAACGGTGGATGGGGCGGTTGAGGTCGAGGGGGCTTCGGAACCCAGTACAAAATCCTGTGTATGAAGCGGTGGGAGGTAACCCGACAGCCCTTTTAGCGGAGCGCCCCACATGCCTGGCAACATATAGATCACAAACGCAAAGGTGATGATGGCCAGCAGCAGTCGGGTGACTCCGATCTTTTGTGTATCGCTGTCGTGTGCAAATCGGATCTTGCCCAAGAGGTAGAGTCCCAGCAGCGAGAAGATGGCGATCCAAAGGGCCAAATAGATCTCACGATCGAGAATGCCCCAATGGTAGGTTTGGTCTGCCACGCTGAGGAATTTGAGGCCGAGAGCCAACTCCAGAAATCCGAGTACCACTTTGACTGAATTCAGCCAACCTCCACTCTTCGGCAGATTTTTCAACAGCGATGGGAAGAGTGCAAAAAGGGTGAAGGGCAGTGCGAAGGCTGCAGAGAAGGCCAGCATGGTGATGACCGGAGCCCACACCTCCCCGGAGGTCGATTTGATCAATACCGAGCCGACGATGGGACCGGTGCAGGAGAAGGAGACCAGTACCAGCGTCAGGGCCATGAAGAAGACACCGATCAGTCCGCCTTTGTCCGCTTTGCTGTCGCTCTTGTTGATGAGCCAGCTGGGCATGGTGATCTCAAAGGCCCCGAAGAAGGAGGCGGCAAAGATCATGAAGACCAGGAAGAAGATGATGTTTGGAATCCAGTGGGTTGCCAGCCAGTTGAAGATGTCGGCTGTAACCGCTTCGCCACCAATGAGCTGCGTGATCAGAATGATGACAGCGATCGGTACGGTATAAAGCAGGATGATGCAGAGTCCATACAGGGCCGCCATGGTACGTCCGCGGGTCTTGTTCTCACTGCTTTTGAGGAAGAAGGAGACGGTCATCGGCACCATCGGGAAGACGCACGGCGTCAGCAGTGCGGCAAAACCCCACAAGATGGCCTCGATAATGGCACTCCAGAGTGATCCCCCCTGAGTGGCTGTTGAATCTGCCGCCTTGACAGTAGATTGGACATTGTCGGATGCGGTTGTCGCTCCGAGCCTCGTTACATCGGTAGTCGCGAGGGTATCCCCGTTGGCAGCGGTGCCGTTGAGTTGATCAACTGAGCCCGCTGTTGTGGAGGGATTGTTTGAGGCAGATCCCGCAGATTGACCTGCAGCTGCCGACTGGCGAGTTGCATCAGTGCCGTTTGCCGAGGCTGTCGAAGTCTGTCCATTAGGGTCTCCCACCGTGATCAGGAAATCTTGATCAGCAGGGGGAAGGCAACTGCTTTCATCGCAGGCCATCCACTCCACCGTGGCGGCGATTTTGGTGCCTGCAACCGAAGGAGCCAACTTGACCTGTTGTACAAAGGTGGCTCGTCCGGTAAAGGTCCCGATCTCCATTTCGAAGAGCGGATCATACTTCTTGTGAGGAGTACTCTGCTGCTTCACCGAACCAACCAGCGTGTAACTTTTGTCAGGCTTGAAGGTGATCGTCGTGGCATTGGGTCCCCCCTCGTAGGGGCCCATATCGTACATGTGCCACGGAGCCTCTATCCGAGCCGTGAATCGAATGGTATAGATTCCATTCGATCCCTTTTCGATCGATGTGTTCCAGTGTACCGGATTCTCCTGAGCGCGTAGCATCCCCACGCTGGCCAGGACAACCAGCAGGAACAGCCCAATTTTTTTGAAAGGTGCCATCTCGTTGAGCTTTTATGGATCGAGCGGGCTGGTACCTGGCCTCATCCCTGGAGGACCGTCCGGTCGAGCAGAGAATCAGGACGTCAGGAGCGGAATCAATAGGCCCGTTCGTTGCGGTTTTCGTAGAAGTTGATGAATGCTTTATTGGCCACTACATTGCCACCGGGGGTGGGGTAGTTGCCCGTAAAGTACCAGTCGCCGTTGTGGATGGGAATAGCTCGGTGCAGATTCTCCACACTTTGGTAAATCACCTCCACTTTGGCGTGGATGTCGGGAGCGGTGACGATTTGGGCCACTTTGTCCGAAATCTCCTGGTCGGTGAATGGTTCGTAAATCTTTTTTACGCAGTTGACCACCTCGCTCCGATCCAGCCCCATCTGGATTTTCGCTTTGTGATACACCTCGTCGATCACGTAATCCATACCCCGTTCTTTGAGTAGGGCTATGGCCGCTTTGAAGGCGACGAAATCACCCAAACGTGACATGTCAATGCCGTAGCAGTCCGGGTAGCGGATTTGTGGTGCAGAAGAGCAGATAATGATCTTCTTGGGTTTGAGTCGGTCGAGAATGCGGATGATGCTGCGACGCAGGGTAGTGCCACGTACGATCGAGTCGTCGATCACCACCAGGTTGTCTTGACCGGGACGTACGGTGCCGTAGGTGATGTCGTAAACGTGAGTAACCAGGTCATCGCGTTCGTCATCCTGCGTGATGAAGGTACGCATCTTGACATCCTTGATGGCCACCTTCTCGATCCGTGGACGATAGTGCAGAATCTCGTGCAGACGCTCTTCGGTCAAATGGTCTTTTTCGGCCATGATTCTCTTGACACGGGTCTCTGCGCAGGTGGCGTCCAACCCTTCGGACAACCCGAAGAAGGCGCTTTCGGCCGTGTTGGGGATGTATGAAAAGACGGTATGTTCAATATCGTCATCGATGCTCTTCAGAATTTGAGGAATCAACAGGCGGCCTAAGGCCTTGCGTTCCCGATAAATATCCTGGTCACTGCCGCGTGAGAAGTAGATGCGTTCAAACGAGCAGGGGTGTACCTCCTGTGGCGCAATAAAACGCTCAACCGAGTAGTTGCCATCTCGACGAACCATCAGGGCATGTCCTGGGGCCAGCTCCTGTACGCTTTCGTAGCTAACGTTAAATGTGGTTTGGATAACGGCACGTTCCGATGCGGCGACAATCACCTCGTCGTCAGCATAATAGTGGGCCGGACGAATGCCGCAAGGATCCCGCATGATGAAGGCGTCGCCGTGGCCGATCATACCGCCAATGACGTATCCGCCGTCCCAGCGACGAGCCGAAAGTGACAGAATCTCTTTGAGGTCGATATGGCGGGCCAACAGATCGGTGATCTCCCGTTTCGAGTAGCCCTTCTCTTTGAAGTAACGGTATTTATCTTCGTTTTCGCGGTCGAGGAAGTGGCCGATACGTTCCAGAATGGTTACGGTATCGGTTTTTGCAGAGGGGTATTGTCCCAGATCAACCAAACGACTATACAGTTCGTCGATGTTGGTGAGGTTGAAGTTGCCGGCAATAACCAGACTCCGAGTCATCCAGTTGTTTTCGCGAGAGACCGGATGGACGTTTTCAATGTTGTTTTTGCCGAACGTTCCGTAGCGCAGGTGCCCCAAAAAGACCTCACCGGTGAACTCCAAATGCTCCTTAAGCCAGGTAGGGTTCTTTAAAATAGATGGATCGGCAGCAACCGCTGCTTCAACCTTCTGGTGGATGCGTTGGAAAATGTCTTTAATAGGGGTTGCATCGTTCGAACGGATGCGATTGATATAGACGTGCCCCGGTTTTGGGTATAGTTTGATATTGGCCAATCCGGCACCGTCCTGTCCGCGGTTGTGCTGCTTCTCCATAAGGATCTGCATCTTGTTGAGCCCGTAAAACGGGGTGCCGTATTTCTTAAGATAGAAATCCAACGGCTTGAGCAGCCGGACGAAAGCTATGCCGCATTCGTGTTTGATCGTATCGCTCATAGTGGTCTCAAATATGGCCAAAGATACGGCTTTTTCATGGGATCTGTCAAAGGTGGGGCCGTTTTTTTTACAGCCATGGTTTTGCACGGATTTTGTTCGGTGCAATTTGGTTGTAGCGCAGTGTCGGGTCGCGTATAGGATCGGCTTATCGCTCTATCAAAATTATCGATCGGAAATATTTGGAAATGGAGGACGAATCGGTTTCCTTTGCAATACAGAGAAAGAAAACAGTTATCCAACCATTTAATACATTACAATTATGGGAAAGAGTGTTAAAGGAACCAAGACCGAACAGAATCTGTTGAAAGCATTCGCCGGAGAGTCTCAGGCCCGTTCACGTTACACTTTCTTTGCCAGTGTGGCCAAGAAAGAGGGATACGAACAGATTTCAGGCGTATTCATGGAGACAGCCGAGCAGGAGAAGGAGCATGCAAAACGTTTCTTCAAGTTCCTCGAGGGCGGCATGGTAGAGATTACCGCCAGCTATCCGGCAGGCAAGATTGGCACCACGATGGAGAATTTGGCAGCAGCTGCAGCAGGCGAGAACGAAGAGTGGGCAGAGATGTATCCCGAGTTTGCCGCTATTGCTGACGAAGAGGGCTTCCCGGCTATTGCTGCGGTCTTCCGTAATGTCGCTACCGTTGAGGAGCAGCATGAAATTCGCTATCGTAAACTGTTGGCCCATGTCGAGGCTGGAGACGTCTTCTCACGCGAGGAGGAGATCTATTGGCAGTGCCGCAACTGCGGGTATGTTCACAAGGGAAAGAATGCTCCCGAAAGCTGCCCGGCTTGCGCACATCCGCAGGCATACTTCGAGCCGATGAAACAGAACTACTAATCGTTCGTTACTGTTGCACAGCAACGAATGATTCAGCCATACAAAAGGGCTGGCCAATGGCCAGCCCTTTTGTTATTGGTAGAACGACATATGTTGCAAAAAAACGTCTGCTCAAGATATGTGTGGAAGCTATCTCTTATTGCGAACAATAAAAGCATCTCCCGACTTGCAAGGTACTTTGATCAAACAGTGTCAAGTGGGAAATTTAGTCGTCGTAGCTGCTGCCGTCGAAACAGTGCGTGCAGATGCACTCTTTAGGCAGTCCGATCGCTTTTACTAACGTCTCGACTGGATTGAACTTCAGGGAATTGACATTCATCTGTTGGCGAATGCTCTCAACCAGGTCGCAATACTGCTTCGAGCCGGTCGTAGCATATAACGGCAGATTTTTGTTGGCGTCTCCCTCCAGTTTGAGAATCATGCGGCGGGTGATCAACTCCATCTCCGATTTCGATGCACTGAAGTTGAGGAATTTGCACGGATAGATCAACGGGGGGCAGCTGATGCGGATATGGATCTCTTTGACCCCATAGTCGTACAATTCGGCCACATGGTCACGCAGCTGAGTGCCTCGCACGATCGAATCGTCACAGAATACAACCCGTTGTCCACGAAGCATCTTTTTGTTGGGAATCAGCTTCATTTTGGCCACCAACTCCCGCATCTGCTGATTCGAAGGGGTGAAGCTGCGGGGCCAGGTCGGCGTATATTTGACAAACCCGCGTTTATAGGGGATTCCTTTTCCGGCGGCGTATCCGAGTGCCATACCGATGCCCGAATCGGGAATACCGGATACAAAATCGGCTTCGATTTCGTCGTTTTTACCCATCTCAACGCCGCAATCGTAACGCATCTGATCAACATTTTGGCCCTCGTATTCACAAACCGGATAGCCGTAGTAAACCCACAAGAAGGAGCAGATCTGCATCTTTTTGCCCGGTTTGCGCAGTTGGGTATAGCCGTCGGCCGTCACTTGCAAAATTTCTCCCGGGCCGATAAAGTAATCGATATTGTATCCGAGATTATCGAATGCGCAACTCTCTGACGAAAGTGCGTATCCGTCCGTTCCTTTACCAAGAATGATCGGGGTGCGGCCATATTTGTCACGGGCAGCGATGATGCCGTTTTCGGTCAACAGCAGCATCGAGCAGGAACCTTTGATTTTGCGATATACGTTTTCGATCCCTTCGGTAAAGGTCTTTCCTTCGGAAATCAACATGGCAACCAGTTCGGTCTGGTTGGTGATGCCGTTGCTGTGTTCACTGAAGTGGTTGCCTTTGTCCAGCAGCTCCTGCTCCAGCGCGGGGAGATTCGTGATCATGGCAACCGTGACAATGGCAAATTTGCCCAAATGACAGTTCACAATGATCGGTTGGGCATCGGTATCACTGATGACTCCGATACCTGAATTTCCAGAGAAGGTGGGTAATTCCGATTCGAATTTCGTACGGAAATAGGAGTTGGAGATGTTGTGGATGGCACGCGAGAAATTGCCGTTGTCGAAGGTGGCCATACCGGCGCGTTTGGTGCCCATGTGTGAGTTGTAGTCTACCCCATAGAAGAGGTCGGTCACGCAGGAGCTCTTTTTGATCGTTCCAAAAAATCCGCCCATGTTTTATCTACTTTCTTGATAGGTTTGATGTTGTAAGGAATTACAAAGGTAATATTTTCTTGCTTTAGGCAAAATTACGCTGTTCTCTCTTCCGGTTGTGGAGTGGGAGTGTGAAGCCGTAAAAAAAAGTCGTCGAGCAGGGCGAAAATGGTCGTTGTGTTTTCGGTTCCGGCCGGCACGGAGCAAGGCTTTGTACGTAAAATGGGTTTGTAGAGAGTTGGAGACCCAGCTCCAGTGCAAGTGATACAGTTTCATATCGGTAATCTTCCATGCAACCATTAGGGATGGTAACGGCGAGAAGGCTGGGTATTTGTGCGATGCTGTGTGTGGTAGGTAAATTGTTGTGACGTAAAGGGAGGAGAGATCAGGATGATATTTTGGCAGTCAAAGTATGTGGTGATCCGAATTTTTTGTATCTTGTCCATTGGGACTGTGTAATTTGATGCTCCTTGCGTTGTATTATTGGGACGAATTACCTGAGTCGTTTTGACCCATGTGCAGAGTTTGTTCTTAAATATACGGATCGCGGCAAATAAAGTGGCTGGGTAGGTCGGCTGGAGTCAATGATACGATCGGGTTGAGACGGCCTGGATGGGTTTGGGGTGCTCTTCCCCCGGAATGGAGCCACCAGGGAAACGGTTGGAATGTGTCCTGTCGATGGGGAGCACACTCGCCGAATAAAGAAAGATTGTAGCCCATGGCCAGGAGGCCTGAAGAACAGGAGACCTGAAGAAAGAGAGCAGAGGATGATCGTATGGCCGAGTATGCCGGAAGTTGCTAACGCTATTTGCAGTGTTGCAAGTGGCAAGTCTGTCGCAAACTACATGGGGCAAAGGGTCGGCGCAGGAGGTCTCGCTGTTGAAAATCGGAGTGAGGATTGATGGCAGGACCCCGTTGCGCGGGCAAGGTTGATCGATCTTCTATTTGAGAACTCAAAAAATATAGGGTGAATGTCATAATTTAGAGGCGTGGGTTGCAAATAAAGTCCTATATTTGTTAAACCAGTGCGGCTCGAAATGCCTTTGAAATGGGTTTTGTAGCTGAAAGTGAGGAATGACGATGCACTGTTGTTTCGTTGAAAAATCACAATCAAAATTCAAAGGATGTTTGTCGTATTGGTGGATAAATTGAACAATAATTTCTGCGCAATGGCTTGCCGGAGCGCGGAAATATAAACCTAATTGAACCGATGGAACAAATTTCGTTTTTGGCTTTCGACCTGGGAGCTACCAGTGGCCGTTCGATTTTGGGTACACTGCGCGACGGTAAGTTGCAGATGAAAGAGCTGACCCGTTTCCCTAACCAGATTCTGGAGTTGGGCGGACACTACTATTGGAATATCTTTTCGTTGTATGAGCACCTCAAGGCCGGCATGGTGGCCTGTGTGAAAGAGGGGGTGAAAATTACGTCGATCGGTATCGATACCTGGGGTGTCGATTTTGCCTTGATCGGTGAGGATGGCCAGATTCTCGGCATGCCGCTCGCATATCGTGATCTGCATACTACGGGAGCCCCGGAGGAGTATTTCAAAAACGTAATGCCCCGCAAGGAGGTGTATGAGCTGACCGGTATTCAGGTGATGAATTTCAACAGCCTCTACCAGCTCTATGCCATGAAACGTGACAACTCCTCTCCGCTGAAGGCTGCGGTTCGTGCGCTGTTTATCCCCGATGCGTTGAGCTATATGTTGACCGGTAAGATGGTTACCGAATATACAATCGCTTCGACTTCCCAGATTCTGAATCCCCGTACCAAAAAGATGGAGACTCAGCTGCTCGAAAAGATGGGAGTCAAAGGCTCGCTGTTTGGTGAGGTGGTGCCTACCGGAACGGTGATCGGTCCGTTGACCGATGCGTTGGCTGCTGAAACGGGCCTGGGTAAAGTTCCTGTCGTGGCCGTAGCTGGACATGATACCGCATCGGCTGTGGCAGCTGTGCCGGCCGCTGATGAGAAGTTCGCTTACCTCAGTTCGGGTACCTGGTCGTTGATGGGTATCGAGGTGAAAGAGCCTGTGATTACCGAAGAGACCGCTGCCCTGAATATCACCAATGAAGGCGGTGTCGAGGGTACCACCCGTCTGTTGAAGAATATCACCGGCATGTGGATCCTCGAGCAGTGCATCAAGGAGTGGAAGAAGGAGGGCGTTACCTACAGCTATCCGGAGATTGTCAAGATGGCTGAAGGGGCAACTCCGTTCCAGTCGTTTATTGATCCGGACGATCCCTCATTTGCCAACCCGCCCAGCATGGCTGAGGCAATCCGTGAGTTCTGTGCGAAGAGCGGTCAGCCCGTTCCGCAGACCCATCCTGAATTAATCCGTTGCATTTTCGAGTCGTTGGCCCTCAAGTATAAAGATGTACTCGAGAAGTTCCGCGATCTGGCTCCATTCCCGATTGAAAAGCTGCATGTGATCGGTGGCGGTTCGAAAAACAAGTTGCTCGATCAATTTACAGCCAATGCTATCGGTATTCCGGTTGTGGCAGGTCCTTCGGAGGCCACGGCTATCGGTAACATTATGTTGCAGGCATGGGCGGCCGGCTGTGTCAACTCCTTGCAACAGATGCGCGACATGATTGCCAAGGTGGTTGAGACCGAAACCTTCATGCCTCAGGATACCGCCTCCTGGAATGAGGCCTACGCTAAAATTAAACATTTATTGAAATAGGCGTCTCTTTTGGGGTAAACGTCGGATGGGGTATGTGTAATCTTGATTCTTCCAAAGAGAACTGTTTGAGGTCTGAGCAGGTAGGCTGCAGCGCAGCGGTGTTTTGATCTTGCAGGGAAGAAGGGAGGAAGAATGGAGAGAGCCTTTCCGTTCACCCATAAACATAAACATGTAATATAACAGTTAGTAAAACATAAACAACCATAAACTGACTATGAAAGAAGCACAAATCATTAAGGCCTATGAGGCCGCCAAAGAGCGTTATGCACAGATCGGTGTTGATACCGACGAGGCATTGAAAAAATTGCAGAATATTTCGTTGTCGCTGCACTGCTGGCAGACCGATGACGTAACCGGTTTCGAGAATCCGGACGGACAGCTCTCCGGCGGTATTCAGGCTACGGGTAACTATCCGGGCAAGGCTCGTAACATCGACGAGGTACGTCAGGATATCGAGAAGGTAAAGACCTTGATCCCTGGATCACATCGTTTGAGCCTGCATGCCATCTATGGCGACTTCAAGGGTGAAAAGGTTGATCGTAACCAGATCGAGCCTCGTCACTTCCAGAGCTGGATCGATTGGGCGAAGGCCAACAACATGAAGCTCGACTTCAACAGCACCAGCTTCTCGCATCCGTTGAGCGGTGACCTGTCATTGGCGAATCCGGATAAGGCAATTCGCGATTTCTGGATCGAACACACCATCCGCAGCCGTAAGATCGCTGAGGAGATGGGTCGTCAGTTGGGCGACAAAGCTTGCCACAACCTGTGGATTCATGACGGTTCGAAAGACCTGACTGTTAATCGCTACTACTATCGTTCTCTGCTGAAGGATTCATTGGATCAGATCTTCGCAGTGAAATGCCCGAACGTGAAAGATGCCGTTGAGAGCAAAGTGTTCGGTGTAGGTCTGGAGAGCTATACGGTAGGTTCGCATGAGTTCTACATGGGTTATGCCGTTAAGAATGGTATTATGGCTACCCTTGATATGGGACACTTCCACCCGACTGAGGAGACCTATGACAAGATCTCTTCACTGCTGCTCTTTACTCCGGAGATTCTGCTGCATGTAAGCCGTCCTGTACGTTGGGACAGTGACCATGTGGTTATCCTGAACGATAGCGTAGCTATGCTGGCTCAGGAGATCGTTTGGGCCGACGCCTTGAATAAGGTCAATATCGGTTTGGACTACTTCGATGCTTCGATCAACCGTATCGGTGCATATGTAATCGGTAGCCGTGCCACCCAGAAGGCCTTCTTGCAGGCACTGCTCTCTCCGATCAAACAGCTGCGTGACTACGAGTCATCGGGTCGTTTCTTCCAGCGTTTGGCTATGCTTGAAGAGGCGAAGAGTCTGCCATGGTCGGCTGTTTACGACTACTTCTGCATGAAGAACAACACTCCGGTTGCCGAAGATTATATCGCGGAGATCGAGAAGTATGAGAAAGAGGTGACCTCGAAACGTTAATTCTCAGCTTTTGCTAACCGTTTGAACTGTCCGTACATGGAGAGCATGTTTTTGAGCTCCATGTGCGGATGGCTCATATAAATACTACTGATCTTATGGAAATCGTGTTAGGATTGTTGATCATCGCCATAGGCAGTTTCGGTCAATCGAGCTGCTATGTGCCAATCAACAAAATCAAAAACTGGAGCTGGGAATCCTATTGGATTGTACAGGGGGTATTTGCATGGCTGGTGCTGCCCTTCTTGGGGGCTCTGCTGGCTGTGCCGTCAGGTCACAGCCTGTTTGAACTGTTTACTTCCGCCAACGCCTTCAATATCTGGATGACCATCTTCTTTGGTGTATTGTGGGGAGTAGGCGGTCTGACCTTCGGCCTCTCGATGCGTTATCTCGGGGTCGCTTTGGGACAGAGCATCGCTTTGGGTACCTGTGCCGGTCTCGGTACAATCATGGCTCCGGTGTTGCTCAATCTCTTCTTTCCTGAACTGGATGCCCTCTCCAAATTGACGGCATCGGTTATCGTGGGCGTGATCATCACGTTAATCGGTATTGCCGTGATTGGTATTGCCGGATCGATGAAATCGGCTTCCCTCTCTGAAGAGGAGAAAAAGGCTGCCGTCAAAGATTTCAATTTCCCCAAAGGGATTATCATTGCCCTGTTGGCCGGCTTTATGAGCGGCTGCTTCAATGTCGGTCTCGAATTTGGTAAGAGTGTCTCTTTTGCAGAGACAAGTGAGATTTTCCGGACTCTGCCTGCAACCTTCCTGGTTACATTGGGTGGCTTTGTTACCAATGCAATCTACTGCTTCTACCAAAACCAGAAAAATAAAACCTGGGGCGATTACAAAAAGACAGACGTCTGGGCCAATAATGCGCTGTTCTGTCTGTTGGCCGGTGCTTTGTGGTACAGCCAATTTTTCGGACTGTCAATCGGTAAAGGCTTCCTGACCTCTTCGGAATCGTTAATGACGCTCTCGTTCTGCATCCTGATGGCTCTGAATGTGGTATTCAGCAACGTTTGGGGTATTATCCTCAAGGAGTGGAAAGGCTGCAATGCAAAGACCATCGGTGTGTTGGTAGTTGGTTTGGCAATCCTGATTTTTGCCTCGTTTGCTGAACCGCTGCTGCGAATGGTTTTCGGAAATTAATTTGTAACAACCTGAACGTTTCCGGAGCGTTTTGCCCCGGAACATTATTAACCAATAAAACTTCATTCAAAATGATGAGATGCGCTTTTAAGATGAAGCTGAAACCCGGTTTTGAGGCCGAGTACCAGAAGCGTCATAGCGAAATTTGGCCGGAATTGGTCAAAATGTTGAAAGATTCGGGTGTGTATGATTACTCGATTTTCTGGGACAAAGAGACAAACATTCTGTTTGCCGTGCAGAAGATTAAAGGTGATCAGACTTCACAGGACCTGGGTCCAACCCCGATTGTACAGAAGTGGTGGGATTACATGGCCGATATCATGGAGACCAATCCGGATAACTCACCGGTATCAATTCCGCTGCCTGAACTCTTTTATTTGGAGTAAGGGTTCGACGCGTTCACTCCAACGTTCATCACTTTTTGGTTTGGTTGTTTGCCGGAGTCTATTCTTGCAAACAGGTGTGAATGATCGATTGAGTCGAATGCATCATAGAAATAATGGATAAGAAAGCGGGAAGACCCTAATAGGACTTCCCGCTTTTTATTATTAATATCGTGAAATGTTTTAAGAAATTCTTTCTTGAACTCGCAGAAGAAATGGAATTTTGTTTGTAATATGAGCTTGCGGCAAGAGTGTAGCCTTGTATCGTATCTTATATGGGGTTACTTACTGCGGATGATCTCCAATGCCAAGATGTAGGGGGCAGCGGTAAATCCTAAAATCGGACTGCTGTAATATTCGTTATCGTTAATATCGCCGTCGTGCGTAAACTTTTCCCATAAACATCCGTAGGGTCGTTTGACCATGGTGTGGGTCTTGTGTGGAATGTATTGGTCGGGGTAGGGATCGACATAGTTCTTGGTCACCATGTTCAGGTATTTTAGCGCCACACGTTTGGCGTCCGCACGAAATCCCGCTTGGATCAGACCCTTCATGGCCTGAAATTGCATCGAGCCCCAAATTGCCGTACGCCCGAATTGGTACGGGATATCCTCCTGCGATTCCGAGCAGACCGTCAAGCCACTTTTGACCTCCAACTCCCGCAACAGGTTGTTTTTCATCTCTTCGGCCTGCGACCCTTCGATGATGTGCCACATCAGCGCTGTAAAGCAGGTAATGCAGGTGATTGCGGTATGTTTCCCATGCACGTAATCGTAGTCCAACATTAGCCCTCGTAAGGGGGACCACAGATACTTTTTCATCAGGGCTGCCCGTTTTTTTGCAGCTTTGTCCCAATTGACTTTGCCTTTAATTCCCAACTCTCGCTCGAAATAGGCAAAATTGCGTTCGTACTGGTAGAGGTTTGCATTCAGATCAACCGGAATAAAATCCATACAGCGTCCGTAATACCGTGGAGTAAAATCCATTGATTCGCATTCAGCCAAACGTTGTGCAGCGATTCTTAATTTGGTCGAGTCGGGAACATCCCGTGAAACGTGAAACCGATAAAATAGTACCCGATCATAAAATTCGAGCAGTTCGGCCGTGTCGGCATGTTGACCGAAGCGCTGCAATCCCGGAATCGAGGTGCTGTGATCTTCGATCTGATTACCGTTGCGATTGGTCCAGAAATCATACTCTTTCAGCACGGCCGGATAGGCCTTTTTGAGCCACTCTTTGTCACCGGTTTTTTCGTAATAGTCGCGGACCATCATCGAAAAGAAGGGCAACTGGCTGCGGCTTTCTCCCCAACCGTAAGCATTCGGAATAAATGACAGCGAGTCGGCGACATAAATGAAGCAGTCAAGGTTATTACGGGCCTGTTCAATAAAACCCTGTTTGAGGAGCGCATCATTAATGAAATAGAGATCATAATAGTATAGCGTTCCCGGATTCAAGGCATAAGAGTAGGGCTTCGGAAGACGAGGATTACTCTCGACAAACTTCATCCAGTTGTCCCGTATGTAGCGCTCCACTTCGGTCCATTTCTCAGGATAAAGAGGTTCCGGCATAAGGGTTGTTTGGGCTTGAGGCTCGATCGCCGTTTGATGCTGAGTTTGGAGCAGAGCTTGCGGGGAAATTTTTGTTTGAATGGGGCCCTGCGCTTGGGTGTTAAGCTGTGTTTGGATTGGAGCCTGCTTCTGGTCTTGCGTCTGTGGTTGAGCTTTGATGTGGGAATATCCTAACTCGGTAGACAATAAAGCTATGATGGCGACAATGGGTGAGATTTTCATATGAAACCGATTGCCTTGAAAAGTGGCGAAAATGATTTTTGGGGTTGTATGTAAGAAGGAATGGGGCGAGTTGGGGTGACTAATGAGTAATTTTTATAAGGGGACGAATGATGTTCAGAGTGTAGGTGTGGGTGGTTTAGGTGCGTAAACTGTCATAGTAAATGCACCGGAAAAGAGTAATCTTCCCTTGAGGGACATGCTCTTCTCTGGTGCGTATAGGTTGTTTAAAAGGTCATTAATGAGCTACTCTTTACTCTCGAGGCGGATAAATTTGTAGGTAATCGGATGGTTGAACTCTATGGCCATCCGATCGACGTACTGATTGAACTCCTCTTTGTTGGTCAGTTTGGTTCCTTCGCTCCAGGCCGTGCAAACCATATATTCGTAACTGTTGTCCTGATCCGGAGTAACGCGGAAAACATGATTGCCCGTATAGGCCGGAATGTATTGATATTCGGGTTTATATTTCTCTTTGACAATGATCGCCCCACCGATAAAATCGACGACAATATTTTCTCGTTGATCGATCTTTTCAGGATCGCGCACCTCTTCAGGTCCGGAGGAGATCAGATAACCGTTTTTTTGAATGAAGTTGTCCTCCTGAGGTTTCTTTTTCATGCCGCAACCCATCAGAACCCCCGATCCGTTCGGTTGGAAAGTGGTATAGTGCACTTTGGAGACACAATAGTTCTGATAAGCGTATGCCGTATAGTATTGTTCGTATTCATAGTAACCGTTACCGGTGTCCCAATTCATCCCTTTGATCCGGATCATGGAACGCAGCGGCCCATTGACAATCACATCGTAGGCATAACGGGTGTCGGAAATCTGTCCGGCATTCCACAGTGATTCGGGATGCAAACGCGCTTTGGTCGGGGTCTTGCGGGGCATCGAGATCGAGTCGGGATGATCCGGAAACTCAAACAGACAGATGGCACTCGCTCCGAATGAAGGGGCGACCTCCTGGATGTCGGAACCGTAATCGTGATTCAGGTTGGCAATTCCGTAGCCATCGATGTTTTGGGTGTAGAGGATGGGCGAAACCAACGTGGGTTTTCGTTTTCCGTAGGCATCGACACTGTTGGCGAACCAGATCTTCCAACCCACCTCTTCGGTCTCCCAAAAAGGCATGATGTGGCGGCAGTAACTGCCGATATTGGCATGGGTGTGGTGGCGGTTCCACCCCCGGATATTTTCGCCTAAATAGATGTAAATGGTACGGGTTTCGTTGGGTTTCATGTCGAGCTGGAAAAAAAGCTCGTCCCAAATTCCATCCTTGTCCAAATCATCCAACTGATGGAAGACCATGCGTCCGTTGTGCTCTTCGCGGAGCTGGTGGCCTCCCTGAATGTTGAGCACCGAATCGGTCGGAGCAGGTCGGGGATCGCCGGTCGGATCGACAATGGTGATCATCATTTCGTGCAGGTCTGCCAGGGGAAAGTTCTCCCGTTTGATGATAACAGGAGTGTTAGGACGTTCCAGATCGGTCGGGTTCGTGATCTCAAATTCGAGCCGTTGGGCTGGGGCAAAATCGCCTTGAGTGTACCACGGGTAGTCGGAGCTTTGGGCAGGTAGAGTCAGCAAACAAGCTCCCAGAATGGTGAACAGGTAACGTGATTGCATGAGTGAAATGGAGTTTAGGTTTTGGTTAACGTTCTGTTTATAGGTTAAATAAAGATACAAATTTTTTTACTATACCCATAGCCACTGGCCCAGTTTTGTAATCAAAACGAGTGTCGGCCCTTGTAGAGGCTTGCATTCCTGACAGATTGTAAGAATTGTTCAGTAAGGACGAGATCTCTGCAAAAGAACTGTCCCTGGTTACAACTTTATGTAGTTGGTCGATGGAATATGCTGTGCCCCGGTGTGTCTGCTGGTGGAAGTAGGGAAAGCGTCCTGTCTCGACCTGATTGGACAGAACGCTTTGTAGGATGAGCGCTCGAACACCTTTGTTAGCCTGTTTTAGGCACTACAAAAATGGGTTGAGCGTGCCTGCACTTGGTCTATACCAACTTTGGGCGGGTTACAGTGCTTTTACTTCGTTAGGGGCAAATTCCCATGCGTACGTTTGACCCTCTAAGTTGTATCGAACTACCGGATAGGTGCCGCTTTCATCCAAGGTGAAGTCTTGTGCGGTCGCTTTTTTCGCGGAAGGATAAAAGACAGTAGCTACAACGGTCTCCTTACCGGGAGCTTGCAGGGAGGTGAAAATACAGGGGACAATCTGCATCGGGTCGTTCTTGACCACTCGTACAACATACTGCTTTTGCAGACTGACCTTGTACGGGGCGTTGATTATGGGCTGCATCTCCATAGCTGAACGCTCTCCTTGCAGAGAGGCACTGCTCCCATCGTTAATCGTTACCTCTACGCGAGGATGAAACAGCAGATCGATTTTGGCCCCTTTGTTACAGGTTATGCGATCCAATACGATTACGGCGTCGGTCCGCTTGTCCAGAACCATGGCTCGCTTCCAACCCTTCATCTCCTGTTTGGGGTAGGCGTTGGTCGGATCCATCAACGTGTAATCGAAGGCTGGAGAGGTGTAGAATTTGTCAATCTTTCCCCCCAAGCCGTCAATCCAGGGCTGGTCTTTGTGTTTACAAGGGATCTGCTCCTCCCCGTTGACATGGACCACATTGTGCGACAGGCTCCGAACGTGCAGGTATTTCCATCGGTCTTCGGTGAAGAAGAATTGATCATAGACCTTCTGATCCATCTCCCCGACCAGAATGTCACCTTGCCAACTCAGAATAAAGGAGCCGGCATCCATATGGCCGTGGTGCGGATCGTTCATCGGGGCGCATTTGATGGCAACCTGGAGGTTCTCCTCTCCGAAATCTTTGCGCATGAAGGCCCAATCAATGCTCGGGAAGTATTTGGATGCGACGGCGGGTTTTTCTGCATTGATCGTAGGACGAGGCCAGATCAGCTCCCAAAAGTTCATCGACCGGCGGTCTCCACTGAAATATTTCTCAAGATAGTACATGGCTGCCGGATCGGGATTCTCCGCAATGAATTTGTTGTAGAAATAGGAGTACCCGATGGGGCCCGGTGAAAAGCCATCATTAAAGGTTCCGGTCATGCCGTATAGCCCGAAATCGGCCGGATGTTGCCACCCCTCGACTTGGAAGAGGTTCACCTCTCCATCTGTCAGTCGTTTGATGGCATCGATGAAAGCGATGGACTCCCGGAGCCCGTATATGGAGTAGTGGCGTCCTTCGGCCCAACCGTTGTCGGCACCGTATTGTTCCAAATTCTTTTCCATTCCTTCGCAGCTTCGGGCGACGACATCGATCAACTTGGGGTCTTCGGTCAGTAGGGCAAGGGCTGCAATGCCCAATCCTCCGTAACAGCTTGCCGACCAGTTGCAGCGATAGGCCCCGCTCCACCAGAAGTAGTCGTAGTTGCCGCGAACGCGCAGAATGGCATTCTCAAGCAGCCCGCTGCGGATGCGATTACGCTGCTCCTTGTCCATGGCCGGATAGATCCAGTCATAGACCAACCCTAAGGCCAATGCGATCTCACTGGTGTGCAGGTCAAAGGTGAAGACCACCTGGTCGTCTCCGGCACCCCAGGGCCATACCCGTTTGTGAATCACCTTGTAGCGATGAAGCCCCAAGACCCAATAGGTCATTTCGCAGAGGCGGTCAGCGTAGTGAAACGCCTTTTGCGCGTAGGCTTCATCTCCGGTCATTTGGTAGAGAAAGGCCAATAATTTAGCGCCTTCCCGATAGTAGCCTACAAAATTTTCGAAATCGAAAGTTTCGTTATATACATTGGCGTCATTATCCAAGAATGGTTCGGGCTCGACGGTGGTCAACAGCAGTCGTCGCCCCTGTTGTTGCAGCAGATCGAAAATTTGGGCCTCCGCAGGATCGGCTGCAATGCGATCGAGCATCTCTTGTTTGCTTTGATTGTCGAACACCAAGTAGGGGTGTTCCAATTTGCGTTCGAGAATGCCTTGACTGATGGATGTGTAGTCTCGAGCGGCAAAAGAGGGCGTAACCCAACAAATCAAGAGTACGCCGAAAAGTATTTTCAGTTTCATAGGTATTGTGGTTAGTTGTTCAAGGTTTTGTTTCGAAGTGTGTCTGATGGTTTAGTAGGTACGCTCAGCCTCTGATCGAATATGGTTAGGGTTGAGATTGAAGTTTAGTTTATCAAGGTATCGAAAGTGCTATTTTGGTTTTGTCGTTTGTCTATTGTAAAGGGTTATTGGGCCGTCTGCATACAGTTTTTTTGTGTGATATCGTCAGGAGTGCCCTCCAATGCTCCTGTGCGTAATTAAACAAAAAAGCCCTTCAAAAACCGTCAGGTAATCGAAAGGCAATTTAATAAAAATCATTGAATTTCAAAGAGAAACTGAGCGGATCTTAATCAGATTTTGCCATACATCGGGTGTGGAATTATTTGCCGCGTAGAGTGGGGAATTCCATTGATAAGATTCGATACGCAGTGTGGGTGTTAGCAGCTAAATTCCCGTCTGTCTTTGCCCCCCTGGCTGGGCGTATCTTGGTTTGCGGACTTGTTAGAGCTGTTTGGTGTGTGTGCCGCTCGTTAGCATGGCGGTCAGCCTTCGTGAATCCCCTTTTTTCAGATTTCGCTGTCGTATTTTTGAGCGAGCGTCAAGATCCGTTCACACTCTTCGGGGGTGAGGGTAGCGTAGGCCGTCAGATGATAATAGTTGAGCAGCAGAGAACCCAGTTGGTGTAGAAACTGTTCCGTGGTGTCATCGTTTCCGAGCAGATCGCTTAGGTTGACCACCGGACTGGGAACTGAGGCTACCCCTTTCCCGCGGACCGTGCGATCCCCGCGTAACGCCCGATGCAGCACCTCCAGATCACTCCGATGCAGCAGCGTGCCGTGGAACAGTTGGCGGTTGCGGGTGACGTGTGACGCTGTGCCGGAGATCTTTCGACCATCCACCAACAGCTCTTTGCGGTGTCCGGCCGTTGCTTCGATACCCATCCGATGCAGCACCGTAACAATCGGCGTCAGAAAATCTCGATCCAAGACCGGCGAAGCCTCTTTGTTGGCGATAAACGAGTAGTTGATATTTCCGTAGTCGTGGTAAACGGCTCCTCCTCCCGATAACCGGCGGACCACCTCGATCCGATGTGCACGACAAAACTCCCCGTCAATCTCTGCCGCAACAGTTTGGTTGCGACCGATGATGACCGACGGGTGGTTCCTATACAATAACAGAACGTCGTCTGGACGTTCTGTTATCATGTATTCTTCCAATGCGCAATTCTGCGCCGGAGAGTCCCAAGGACTGATGAATATTTTCATCTCAAAAGTTCTCTTTGGACCTTAGCTTATCTTTTTTTGACTCTTTCTCTTTTAGTCTAACTTTCCATCCTTTCATTGGGGGCGTTGTCTTATGGTGCAGATTCATTAGACGGTTTTTCACGCCCCTCGAATTAGACTACCGTTTTTTTTACCCTTCCCCCAACGAAAGAGCGGACTACTGACCTACGTGGAAAGCGACGCGGAGCTCTTCGATCTCCTTGTCGTTGATCGGCTGGAGCGTTCCAATCGGAGCAGCCATGATCAGCGATTTTGCACTGAACTCAGCAACTTCGAGGTGGTCGAACGTGTCGATCAACTTTTTGCCGGTGATCAGAACGGAGTCGTTGGCCAACAGCAGGCAAGGATGAGTCTTGGTCATCTCTGCGATGGCGTTCGGATCCTCGTATTGGAGGTTGAACGGTACCAAAGGTACATCCTGCAACTGAATCCAGCTCTCCGGAATCGTGCGGACATCGAATTTGACACCTGAGGTGCAGAAGCCCATCAAATAAGGCGACTGGGTCAGAATGATGGAATCGATGTTCGGGTTGCTCTGGTAAATGGCCTGGTGCATGGCAACCGAGCGGCTCGGAATCTTGCCGGCCTCGACCATACCGTTTTTCACCTGAACGATGTTTTCCGGCTCAATGTCCCAACGGGGTACACCCGGAGGAGTGATCAGGAAGTCGTTTCCACGCCAGCGAACTGATACGGTACCATAAGTACTGATCATCAAACCCTGGTCGCAAGAACGACGTACGATACGGCAAATATCGGTGCGGATTGCACGCTCGTCCGAAGGATAACTTACGCCCATGAAGTGTGGGTAATCTGTCGGAAGAGATGCATCGTGGCGGCCGATCTGCTCGTCTGTCAAATAGGTCGGATCGCCCAGAACTTTGGCATTCAGTTCGGTACGTGCACACAATTCCAGAGTTTCGAAACGCTGATATGCATCCATCAAATCCTCTCCGCAGAGCACAACACCGTGGTTCTCCATGATGACGGCTTTGTAGTCGGGGTGGTTGCGGAATTCGGTAGCGATTTTCTTACCCAACTCCTGGCTGCCGGGGCATGCGTAGGGAGCAAAACCAATCTTTCCACAAATACGACGAGCCTGCGGAATGATGTTGGTATTGGGGATCTTGTGTACAATACTGAACGATACCAATGCGGGTGGATGTGCGTGAATCACGGCGCGCATGCCGGGACGCATCTGATAAATCGCCTTGTGGAAGGGATACTCCGACGAGGGTTTGTGCGGACCGATAATTGTTCCGTCCGCCTTCACACAGATGATGTCCTTCTCGGTCAGCGAACCTTTGTCGATCGCACTCGGGGTAATCCACATGTCGCCATTGTCGTCCATGATCGAGACATTACCGCCAGAAGTGGTCGTCATGCCGCTGCGATAGATACGGCCGATGATCACCGTAATCTGCTCGGCAGGATGCATCAACTTGGTGTCTAACTGTTTCATAACCTAACCTAAAATTGTTTTGTATTTGTCCGGCTCATGCCGGTCGTTATTGTTTTTTCAACTCTTGGGTTTGCTATTGTCGTGGCCCATACGCTGGAAGTGACGACACTGCGGGGTAGAGGCCTTTTCTTCTCCTCCTTTTTTCTTTTTTTTCCCATCCCCTAGCTTTTCGCTCTTCGCTGTCTCTTGTCGGCTCCCGTGGTATGGCGGGGTGTCAGGCCTGTCGTTGCATCGCAGCCGTTGTGAAACTCTATGCGAGTTTGTCGGCATTAGCCAGAAGATACTCTTCGGCCTCGATGTTCCACAAACCTTTGTGGCGTGAACAGATCTTGGCTAACTCCGCGTACACCGGTTGGGTCTCACCCAGCTTTTCGAAATCCGCAATCGGCGTCAGCGGCATATCGATGTGGGTATAGATCAACTTCTTTCCACCCGGAATCGAGGGCAGATTGAGCGTCGTATCAATCACGGCGTTCAGGCCTCCCACGTGGGTTACCAACCCTGCCGGGTCGAGACCTTCGCTCATCATCTTCAGCGCTTCGATCATGTCGGCGGTGTTGCCTCCACTGGTTCCCACAACGTGCGTGTAGGCATAGTGTACGTTGTAGAAATTGAACGGAGCTTTGAAGTCGGTCTTGGCCGGCCCTGCAAAAAAGTTCAGGCAGCCATCGAACGCCAGGATAGCATCTGCCTGCTCTACTACCGGTACCACCGGTGCAAAGACAAAGACATCGTTGTAACCTTTCCCGTTCGTGAGTGCTTTCAACTCTGCGGTGGGGTCAGCCATGGCTCCCGTGTTGACATATTTCAGTTCGATACCGTTTTTGGCCGCCTCCTCCGGAGAGTAGAGTGATGCAGCACGATCCAAACGGCTCTGGTCGATATCGGTCACAACCAACAGGCGAGGCTTGCGGTCTTTGCGATGGATGGCGTAATTGATGGCAGCCAGTCCCATCGGACCTACACCAGCCAAAATGGCCATGCATCCGCCGTCGGCAATCTCCATCTGATGGATATACGAACCGGGGGTAATATGGTAATTGGCATGCATGGCACCGATGACGCAGGAGAGCGGTTCGGCCAATGCTGCCGGGTAGAACCCTTTACCCGTATAGTTGAGCAGACATCCCAACTCCATCACCTCATTGGGAATCACTACGTAGGTGGCATCCCCTCCGATATCGTGATAGGAGTAACCCGGAGCACTCAACACTCCGACAGGCCCTTTCTCGTAGTTCAGGGCCGGTTGGATGGAGAACTTTTCACCAGGAGTGAACTGGGTTTTCCATTTGGCGCCCACTTCGATAATCTCACCGGCAAATTCGTGTCCGATGATGATCGGATTTTCGGCGATATTGCGAGGGACGCGTTTATGGATGTCGGCCTCGTGCGAGGCTTTGTACGACGACATGCAGATGCTGTCGCACATAACTTTGGCAAGGATTTGATCCTCACCGATTTGCGGCAGCTCAAACTCCTCCAGCCGGAGGTCGTTCTTGCCGTATAGTCTTACTGCTTTCGTTTTCATGATCGCTCGTTTTAACGATACTTGCCGCTTTTGGCTGCAAATATACGCATTAATAAAAATATGTCCCGCAAAAAACTCGTTAAAAATATCGAACTTCCTGCGGGACCTTTTCTTGTTGATAGTTCGCAGGTTAGCTCAGCATAACCTGACCCCCTGTGACGGGCAGAGCTTGTCCTGTCTCACAGGTTTGTTCGATCAGATAGAGAACGGCTTTGGTGACATCTTCCGGTCCCGTTCCCTTGCGCATCGGTACCTGAGCCATGTAGTAGGCGCGGACATCTTCAACGGTCTTAGCACCAGGAACTTTACCGGCGTGCAAGTATTGCAGGAAGAGTCCGTTTTCGGGATTGCTCCACAGCGGTCCTTCATAATAGTTGCCAGGGCAGACGGCATTCACCTTAATCCGGAACGGAGCCAGCTCCAAAGCAAAGGATTGGGTGAGACCCACACCTCCGAACTTGCTGCCGGCATAGGCAAAGTTGGCTTTCGAACCGCGCAGACCCGATTTGGAGTTGATCTGGATAATGTCGCCGTAGTTCTCTTCGCAATATCTGTTTTGCAGTTTCATAACACGCGAAGCGGCTTGGGCACAGTAGAAGAAGGCGTTGTAGTTGATTTTGGTGACAAACTCGAAATTCTCGGGCGTCATCTCCTCCAATCCTCCGGCCCGAACAACCCCGGCGTTGCTGATAAAGACATCCAGACCACCGAATGCACAAACCGTTTTGTGAACCAGTTCACGCAGGCTGGCTGTATCGGCCACATTGGTCTTCACAAAAATTGCCCGATTGCTTTTGGCGATGCTGTTGAGATTTTCGACCGTCTTGGCACCGGTTACTTCGTTGAGGTCTGCCACTACGATATTGGCTCCCTGCTGGATCAGGCAACGGGCAATCCCCTCACCAAAACCTTGAGCAGCACCGGTGACGATAATGGTTTTATTCTCGACCCGTCCAGCAGTGGTTCCAGCGCTCACTTTGCGACGATAGTTCTCCACCTCCCAGTTGTCGATAAAGTCGATCTGGGCCTGTGTCATCGGGTGTTCGCCTCCAAACGATTGGGCAAGGTAGGCGATCTTCATCATATCCTGGTAAACCTCCGCGATAATATCGCAACCAGCAGCGTTATCTCCTACAGCCACCAATCCAATCCCTTTGATCAGGATCACCTTCGGCGCATAGCCGTATTTGGCTTTGTAGGCCTCGATCTCTTGTTGGGCTGTCGCCAAGATGGCCTCTGTCCCCTCGCTGTCAATATAGATGTAATTCGATTTGCAATAGACGATGATATCGGGTGAGAAGGGTTTCGAAATTTTGGCAAAGTGCTCTTTTGATTCGATGAAGTAAGAGATCAGGGCCGTGTTGACCACCTTCACGGTTTTGAGATTTCCCTTGTCGCTGACCATCATGCGGATGGCTGGGATGATCTCCTGTGCGCAATCGCATACATCGGCCTCTCCACGCAAAGGACTTATCGTCAATGCCTTTTCAATTTTACCCAATACCTCATCGTAGATGGCCTGAATCTTTTCGGTTGATTCGGCTCCGACGAAAATACCGTGGTTCTGCAGCAGAATAATCGAAGGCTCGTGGCCGTGCTGTTTGGTGTATTCGCGAATGCGACGCTCCACCTCCTTGAAAAGAATGTATCCCGGATCGATATACGGAATATACAACGCTTCGTCTCCGAACAGTTTTTTTGTCATCTCTTCGGCCTGTTGCGAGCACATCAATCCGTTGACAAAGGTCGGATGCAGATGCACGATAAAGCTGGCACTAAGTGCATTGTGCAGCGAGGTCTCAACACTGGGACGACGATCCTTCGTGATGCAGGCCGCAGCCAAATCGTTTTTTACCTCCTCTTCCCGTGCGGCCGTGTCGGTCGGATACTGTTTCTCCGAGATGACATTCAGCTTTTTGCGATCCAAAACAGCAAATCCATCTTCGGTGATGGTCGCCAGGGCATGGCCGCTGGCCTTTACCCACAGCGTATCTGCATTTTTGTAGGAGGTGTTGCCTCCTCCGGCGATTACGTAGCGGCTGTCTGAGCCGTAAAACTGCGATATTTTTACAAGTTGTTTCAGTTCGTTCATGGTTTTACATTTGTCGATGTGGATCAATTTTTATTGTCTGTTTTTCTCTGGCTCAGATGCTTTTTTTCTGAAATTTTCCTTAATCAGGGCAGGCAGCGTGAACAGACAATGTAAATTTATCCGATCACTGCTTTGATTGCCTGATCTCCAAAGGCAATGTAGTCATCCCGTTTGCCAACATCGGGTCGGCCCGTGCTGTCCACATAGCCCTGTTTGCCACTCTTGACCAGCTCTTGGTGTGCGGCTACGACACATGCCCCTTCGTAGTTGATTTGACGCAGTTTGGCTGAAAGCGGTACACCACCACGTGCCGACAACTCGATAGGTTCCATGGCGGGCGTGTTGTGCTCGCTGCCGAACGTCACGACAAATCCGCTGTCGTGCAGGTAACCGGCGTACTCTTCCAAAACCTCGAGGCTGTTGCGCGTAGGGATAAACTCGACAGAGAAAAATCCTCTCCGTTTGAGTTCTGCCGCTGTCTTCCGTACGTCAGCTTCAAACTGAGTAAAATTACCTTTAGCATCATCGGCCAAGAAGGGGTAGGTAGGAATACCTCCAGCTGCCAGAATAATCTGACGGACATCCTCAACAGGCAGGAATGCAGCCGGTGTCTCGGCAACGAATGCTGCACCACCCGCTTTCAACAGGTTGCCACGAATCTCGTTTTCCAGGCCGGCCAAATCTTTTAGATTCGATTTGAGCGGTTTGCCTTCGAACAGTTCGGCAAAGAATGCTGTCAGCTCCTCTTCGGCATCACCATACTTTTCCTGTGCCTTGATGCGCAGCGCTTTGGCCAGATGACGCTCACGGATGGAGCCATTGGTCAAATTCTGCTTGATCCATTCGAAATCGAGGACGATGTCTTTGCCTTTGCGGGCTAACAGTTCGTTGAGCTTTTCGCACATCTGTTTGACCTGCTCGTGTGTCGCAGTACAAACACCGGCCAGTTGTGAAGCATAGGGCTCTGGTAATGTGGCCGGGCAGGCAAGGCCTTTCCCACTGAGGTAAGTACGCCCCGGATTGTTCGGGTCATTGACTCTGACCCCTGCCTCCTGATCGGCTTTGTGCAGACTGATGAATTCGATGTTAAAGAGCGGATAAAGGTGGCGTTTGCGGCACTCTTCGTCCCACTGACTGTAACCAGCCGTGGTGTAGAAGTCGTTAATGCCCACCACCTTCACATTCTCGGCGACAGCTCTCTCCAACGAGTCTGTCAGCGTATCGAATGCGCTGAAGGAGTATGGTGTATGGAGGTGAGCATTGACACTCACCTCCTGCACCTTGGGTTTTGAAGTCGATTGACAGAGTTCACACATGGTTAGGTAGGTTAGGTTAGCGATGAACTCTGGTTAGATTCCGGCTTTCGCGCGACGAATCTGTTCTGCCTCGGTGAAGTTACGAGTAGGAACGTGGCCTTTGAGCGGAACGATCTTCTCATGAATAGCATCTATGAAGCTATCCACCTGTGGGAAGAAGGCGTACTCCAATTCATAGGCCGGGGTGATCCAGTCACGTGAGCCGAGAACTACTGGAGGTGCATCCAACTCGTCGAAGGCCAACTCGGTGATGTTGCGGGCCAAGTCGTTGAGGAACGATCCGCGGCTGGTGGCGTCGCCTGCGATGATGATGCGTCCAGTCTTTTTAACCGAAGCCAACACCTTTTCGTAGTTGAACGGAACCAGGCTGCGGGCATCGATCACCTCTGCGCTCATGCCATATTTTTCTTCGAGCACTTTGGCTGCCTCCAGCGCACGGTACAACGTAGCTCCGATGGTGAGAATCGTAATGTCTTTGCCTTCGCGTTTGATATCGGGTTCGCCCAGCGGAATTTCGTAGTAACCTTCCGGTACGCCTCCTTCGTGGAATTGCTCTCCGACGTCGTAGATGCGCTGGCTTTCGAAGAAGATAACCGGGTCGGTTCCCTGCAGTGCCGCATTCATCAGACCTTTGGCATCGTATGGAGTTACCGGGAAGACAACTTTCAGACCCGGAATGTGGGCTGCCAGTGATGTCCAATCCTGTGAGTGCTGAGCACCATATTTCGAACCAACCGATACACGAACCACTACCGGCATTTTAAGGATGTTGCCGCTCATGGCCTGCCATTTGGGCAGCTGGTTGAACACCTCGTCACCGCAGCAGCCGAGGAAATCGCAATACATGATTTCGGGGATTACACGGCCACCGCACATGGCATAACCGATGGCGCTACCGATAATGGCAGCTTCAGCGATCGGTGCATTGAACAGACGGTGGTAAGGCAGAGCCTCTGTAAGACCACGGTACACGGCGAATGCACCACCCCAGTCACGGTTCTCTTCACCGTAAGCGATCAGCGAAGCATCTTTGTAGAAGCGGTCGATAATTGCTTCGAAGATACCGTCACGCAACTGGAACTGCTTCATCTTCGAGAAGGGTTTGCCATCCTTGTCGAATGCGAAACGCTCCTTCTTGGCAATCTGCTGTACCCGCGGGTTTTCGCTCATCGGGTGGTTGACCTCCGGTTTGGCGTCTGAGAGCGAGTCGATACTCTGATTTGAGAACATCATCGTGCCGAGCAGTTCGGGATCCTTGTGCAGATCCATGCGCGGTGAGAGCTCATCGTTGATAGCCAGTTTGAAGGTATCGAACATGATCTCCTTGATCTCTTTGGTGATGGCATCCAGATCGGCCTGCGACGCAACATCGGCATCGATTAACTGTTTGCCGAACGCTACGATGCAGTCCTCTGCTTCCCAAGCCTCGATCTCCTCTTTGGTACGGTATGATGAAGCGTCCGAGGGCGAGTGTCCGCTGTAACGGTAGGTTAGTACATCAATCAGCACCGGACCGTCCTTCTCTTCCTCGAGAATTTTCTTCTTGCGGCGGTAGGCGTCGATGACAGCCAACGGGTTGTAACCGTCGACACGTTCTGCGTGCATCTGGGCGGGGTTGACACCGGCTCCGATGCGGGCTGCAAAGTCGTAACCCATGGTCTCGCCACGTGTTTGACCACCCATACCGTACTGGTTGTCCATGATGTTGATGATCACCGGAAGACCTCCCTTCATGTCGCCTTCCCAAAGCTGTTTGAACTGGTCCATGGCAGCGAAGGTCATGCCCTCCCATACCGGACCGCGTGCCATGGCGGCGTCACCGAGATTGGCAACCACAACGCCCGGTTTGCGGTTTACCTTTTTGTAGAGGGCAGCCCCGACAGCGATACTGCCGCTACCGCCTACGATGGCGTTGTTCGGGTAGATGCCGAACGGTGTGAAGAAGGTGTGCATACTGCCGCCCAAACCTTTGTTGAAACCGGTGGTGCGGGCAAAGATTTCGGCCAGTGCACCATATAGCAGGAAGCGCACTCCCAGATCCTTTACTGAGCCGCCTTTAAAGGCTTTCTTGGCAACATTGACGGTAGCCCCATCCCAAAAATCGTTCATGATCTTCTCGAGGGTCTGGTCATCGAGCAATTCGATGGCACGCAACCCTTTGGCGAGAATTTCACCGTGGCTGCGGTGAGATCCGAAGATGAAGTCGTTAATGTTCAGCATATAGGCCATGCCGACAGCAGCAGCCTCCTGGCCCATAGAGAGGTGGGCCGGGCCGGGATTGTTGTATTCGACACCGTTGTAGCCACCGGTGGTTTTCACCAGTTGCAGCATTGTCTCGAATTCGCGGATCACGACCATGTCGCGATAGATGCGTTTCAGATCCTCTTTGGTGAAGTTCTTGCTTTCGAGCTCCTCTTTGACCGTCTTGTTGTATTGATTGACAGGAATCGGCGTAAAGGTGATCTCGCCAGCTTTGCGCATCTCCTTGGGGTCGATGTATTGTGATTTAGGCATAATTAGGTTTGTTTTAGATTTTATTAGTCGTTTAGTTTAGTCTTAGATTGGTTTTGTTTGGGAAGAGGCTACTCGCCGAAGGCAAATACCGTCTCTTTGAAGATCTCCGAAACGGTCGGGTGAGGGAATACCACCTCTTGCATCTCTTTGAGTGTCATCTCCTGCTCGATGGCCATGCAGGCTCCGTAGATCATCTCACTGCACGGGTTGCCCAACATGTGTACGCCCAGGATTTCACCATATTTCTCTCCGACGATCACTTTGCACAGACCGTTTCCGCCCTCATTCTCGGCAACGAAACGTCCAGCATAGGCCATCGGCAATTTGGCAATGCGATAGGCGATACCCTCTTTCTTGGCAGCCTCTTCGGTCAAACCTACGCCGGCCACCTCCGGGTTGGTGTAAACGACGCCCGGAATGGCGTTGTAACGCATCATGTCGGGACGTCCGGTCAGGTTGTTGACCACTACCTCGCCTTCACGACTGGCCGTATGTGCCAACATGGAGAAGCCGGTAATGTCACCTGCAGCGAATACGTTGGGAACGTTTGTGCGCATCTTGTTGTCCACCTTAACTGCTCCGCGATTCAGCTCCACGCCGAGATTCTCCAATCCCAAGCCTGCAGTGACGGCACGACGGCCGACGCTGACCAGAATCTTGTCTCCTTGAGCCGAAGCGGTGTTGCCTTGCGAATCGACAAAGATCACCTCGTTGCCCTTCACTTCCGTTACGCGGCATGAAAGGTTGAATTTGATTCCCTTTTTAGCGTAGATGTCACGCAACATGGCACTGATCTCGCTGTCCAGACCACCTAAAATCTCAGGCAACATCTCTACCACCGTAACCTCGGTGCCCAGACTGTTGAAGAAGCTGGCGAACTCCATGCCGATCACTCCGCCACCGATAATGACCAGCTTCTTGGGCTGCTCTTTCATGGCAAGAATCTCGCGGTTGGTCAGAATGACGTCACCCGCCTCTTTGAGCCCCGGAATGGGCGGAATGAAGGCTTCGGATCCGGTGCAGAGCAGCAGATTGACCGCATAATAGGTCTCGCCGTTGCATTCGATCTCGATACCGTTCTGGGAACGCCCTTTGATTTTAGCCTCCCCTTTAACTACGTTAACCTTGTTGGCCTTCATCTTGGCACCGACACCTCCGACCAGGCGACGAACCACACGGTTCTTGCGGTCGATGATTTTACCGTAATCATATGAAGCATCGGTCGTATAGACACCATACTTGTCGCCATGTTTGGCGTAGTCATATATCTTCGCGCTGTACAGCAGGGTTTTGGTCGGAATGCACCCTTCGTTGAGGCAGACGCCGCCCAGTTCGCGTTTTTCAAACAGTACGACATTCAGCCCTTTTGCTCCGGCGCGCTCGGCAGCTACATAGCCGCCCGGACCCCCGCCAATAATTGCCAAATCGATCATTTGTCTTGAATTTGATTTTTTTTTCAGTTTGTTTTTATGCAGTTAGGCGGCCAGGGGCCACTGTTTGGCCCTTCTGCCGTCTCTGTGTTCATTACAGGTCGAAGTCGAGCGCTTCGATTTCGTTGGCGATCTCTTTCACGAATCGTGTTGCCTCGCCGCCGTCCAGTGCACGGTGATCGTAGGTAAGGCTCAATCCGATGTGCGGTACAAAGGCGTACACACCGCCGCCAATATCTTTCGGGCGCGGTACGATTGTGTTGACACCCAAAATAGCCACCTGCGGCAGATTGATGACCGGTGTAAAGATCTCTACGCCGTAGTTGCCGAGATTCGATACGGTGAACGATGCAGCCTCCGAAGAGAGCAGGTCGGGATCGATCGAGCCCTTTTTGCAGGCATTGGCCACCTCTTTGAGCTGGTTGGCCAACCCCTGAATTGAGAGATCGTCGGCATTTTTAACTACCGGCACCATCAGACCCCGTTCGGTATCCACAGCCAAGCCGAGGTGTACCTTCGAGAAGAGGCGTACGCTGTCTCCGAGGAAGTGGGCATTGACCTGCGGGAATTTCTTGAGGGCGCGGATAACCGCCATGCAGACCATATCGTTAAGGGTGATGTTGGTCGGATAGCCGTTTTCAACCGCCTTCTTAACCTTTTTACGCAGCGCAAGAATACCACGTGCATCGGCACTCAGGTGGTGCGTCAATTGAGCTGAATTTTGCAGCGAAGCGTACATCGCTTTGGCAATCAGTTTGCGCATGTTGCTCAACGGCTTAATCTCGCTGTCTGAAGCGTAAACGCTGTTCTTGAGTGCGCCCATGTCGGCTCCCTTGACCATGCCGGCCAGTCCGCTGCCGGTCTCCGGGGCAGCAGCTCCGGTCTCTTTGGCAATGGCTTTGGCCAGCGGAGTCAGCTTAGGTGTAGCGGCCATGGCAGCCCGCACATCGCGTTCGATGACACGGCCGTGAGGTCCTGAACCCTGCAAAGCAGATGCGTCGATCGCCTCTTTGGCGGCCAGCACACGGGCACGAGGTGATACCGGTGAGGTCCCTCCTGCGGTAGCAGGTTTCGCTGCGGCAACAGTGGGCTCTGCGGTGGCGGCTGGTGCAGCGGTCGGCGTTGCTGCTGCCGCAGACGTTGTCTCGGCTGCAGCCGGAGCCGCAGCCCCGCTATCTGCTCCCGGACGGAACTCTTCGGTGCTTTCACCTTCATTGCCAATGACCATCACATTGGTCAGCACAGGGATCTCGTCACCATCATCGAAAAAAACGTCCAGCACGGTGCCGGCTACCTTGGCCTCCTCTTCGAACGACGCCTTATCCGTTTCGTACGAGAAGAGAATATCGCCTACGGCGACCGTGTCGCCCTTTTTCTTTTTCATTTCGGTCAGGATGCAACTCTCTACCGACTGCCCCTGTTTGGGCATGATGATTACTGTTGCCATATGGTTCTAAGTTATGTAGAATTTAGTTTTCGGTTAGTCTCTCTTTATTGAGGTCTTTGCAAAGATACAACAATAACTTATATTTACAAGTAAATTTTTATTAATTTTCTAAGTGCTGATAATTAACTTATTATAAAAATGCCATGTTTTTACAAGTTGATAACTTGTATGTACAAATTTTGCCGGGAAAATTTGGCAGCTCCGATTTCTTTCCCTATATTTGACTTCGGAGAGTCCGCCGTGCACCGGGGTTGGAGCAGGGTTGTGACTCCGCTTGACGATTATGGGAGAGCTGCCCCGATATAAACAAGTTTACGAAACCTTGCGTCGACATATCGCCGACGGCGTGTATGCGGCCGGTGACCTGTTGCCCTCGGAGCATGAATTGAGTGTCGTACACCACGTGGCACGTCCGACGGTTCGCCGTGCATTGGATCAGCTGGTGGCGGACGGTTTTATCCTGAAACATCAGGGAAAGGGAAGTATTGTCAAAGGTGTTCCCAAAGGAATCGGGATACTGTCACTGTCCGGGACCACCTCGGCAGTAGGCCGCGAGAATTTCCTGACCCATATCTTGGTTAAACCGGAGGTGAGACCGTGGACCGAAGCCTTTTCGTTTCCGGTCTCGACCCAGGAGCAGGAGGTGGGGTGTATCTATTTCGAACGTCTCCGTCTGCTCAATAATGAGCCGGTCTTTCTGGATATTACCATGCTACCCAATATCAACCTGCCCCGCTTTACCTCCTACAATCTGGAGAATACCTCTCTGTTTGATTTTCTGAGAACAAAATATCAGATCGTGGTGACGGGTGGTGTGCAGCAGTTCTATGCCATTCGCGCCGACAAACGGATGCAGGAGTACCTGAAGGTGAAAGCCGGCCATCCAATCTTGCAACTCGACCGCAAAATCGAGACCTCACGGCCGGGATTCCATATTTACAGTCAGGTGTTTTGTGCGACCAGTGGTTACGGTCTGCGTGGAACGTTTTGAGAATTTTTCTATTTTTGTTGACGCGTAGGTCGCAATTTTCGTAAAAATGGGGCCTGCTCCTTAAAATTTGTAAGTAATAAATTGAGACGATATGAATCCGATTCGACAGAGTGCTATCGACACCATTAATGCGGAGGCCGCAGCTGTGAAGCATCTTACGGAGCAGTTGACCGATGATTTTGAGAAGTCTGTCAAAGCTATTCTGGCCTGCAAGGGCAAAGTGATCGTGACCGGTATGGGCAAATCCGGCCTGATCGGGAAAAAGATCGCTGCCACATTGGCCAGTACAGGAACTCCGGCCTTCTTTATGCATCCCGGTGAGGCCTATCATGGTGATCTCGGCATGATTGAGTCGAAGGATATTGTGATCGCCATTGCCAATTCGGGACAGACCGACGAGGTGTTGAAGCTGATTCCCTTCTTGCAATACAATAAAAATGTGGTGATTGCGATGACCGGAAATCCCGAATCGACCCTGGCCAAACATGCCCATTACCACCTCAATATCGGGGTGGAGCGCGAGGCCTGTCCGCTCGATTTGGCACCCACCTCTTCGACGACGGCGACGCTGGTCATGGGGGATGCATTGGCCATTGCCCTGATCAAGGAGCGTCACTTCAAGGCGGAAGATTATGCGGTGTTCCATCCGGGCGGAAGCCTTGGACGTCGTCTATTGACCAAGGTGCAGGATGTGATGCGTAAGGATAATTTGCCGTGTGTGCCCAAGGAGATGACGCTCGGTAACGTGATTATTGCCATTAGCGATGCCCGGTTGGGAATTGCGGCAATTGTCGAGGATGGTAAACTGATCGGGGTGATCACCGACGGGGACGTACGTCGGGCCATGACCAAATACAAGGAGAACTTCTTCAATATCCAGGCTCAGGAGATTATGACCCGTACGCCGAAAACCATTTTGCCCTCTGAACGGATTGTGGTGGCGGAGGAGATGATGCGCAAGAACAAGATTCACTCGATTATTGTGGTCGATGAGGAGAATCATGTGGTGGGCATTGTCGAGTTCTTCAATGTCTCGCTGATGGGATAATCTTCGCCCCCCTATTGTGAGATTATACGCCTTATGTCGGAGTTTTTTATTGTTATTTGTGTGGGGAGAGAGGAGGCGCGTAGTGCTGCCTTTGGACAGTTGTAGAAGAAGTGTTGCCTTGCGGGCAGTAGAATAGCAGTAGAATAAAGGTTGGCGGACAACTCGGTGGTGAAAGCCGGGTGGTCCGCCAATTTTTTTAGCGTGCTATGGGCAGTGGGCAATGCATGGTGTGGCGTGCGGGGGAGAGGCGATAGATTGGATGCGAGGTCTAATTCAAGTCAGGTATCAGGTGTCCGGTGTGCGGCAGATAACAGGGAAACTTCGTACGGTGATCAAAACGCCATCTTCTCACAAAATACATCCAGAAATGCTGGGCTCGATTCGAGTGAAAAGTGGCCCGTGTTAGGAAGCAGCTGATTGATGGCCGTATCTTCTTCGAACAGGAACATTTTGGCGCCAATCAACGCGCTGTTGCTCAGTTTGACGATCCGCAGCGGATCGAACTCCAATAACCCGACACCAACCGCATGTTCCAAATTGATGTAATTGCCAAATCCACCAGCGATAAATACCTTCTCCACCTCCCGGCGGTCGATCTTCTGTTCGCGGAGCAGTAGCTCTACGCCAGTGGCAATCGCCGCTTTGGCCAACTGAAACTCCCGGATATCCTTTTGGGTTAGTTGAACCCGATCTGTTAACGGCAACGTTGCCGAGGCGTTTTTGATGACGCCGTCCGGGGAGATTTTCCCCTGTTGGACACCCGTATAGATCGCATCGATCAATCCGCTGCCACAGATGCCGACAGCCTCGACCTGACCGATCACGTGCAGTTGCGGCTGCCCTTCGTTGAGAGAGATCGATGAGATGGCCCCGGTGGAAGCCCGCATACCACACGAAATGTTGCACCCCTCAAAAGCTGGTCCCGCAGCAGTGGAGGCGCAGAGGATGCCGTTGCGGTTCCCGACGGCAATCTCACCGTTGGTGCCCAGGTCGATCAGAATGCGGGGCTTTTCGGAAGAGAACATCCCTGCGGCATAGATCCCCGCCAAAATATCACTGCCGACAAAACTGCCAATGTTGGGCAAGAAGGTAATTCGGGTGTGGCTCAGTTTTGGGGAGTCTCCCCAGCCCAACTCTGTGGCCGAAAAATGGTGCATGCGATTGTCGGGGGACTCGAAGGGATAGGTGGCCAACGGGGTGACATCCAATCCACAAAACCGATGGTGCATTACGGTGTTGCCGACTATGCGGATCGCAGTGATTTCACCGGATGCCTGCGCACTTAATCGTGCGATGTGGGTGCCGATGGTCTCTCGAACCAACTCGGTGAGCGTCTGGGCCGCTTCGGGGGATTGCATCGCATAACTGATCCGTGACATGATGTCGGCACCGTAACGGGTTTGAGGATTGAGGTCGGTTTGTACCGCCTCCACATGACCGGTGGAGAGGTTGAGCAGTTGAGAGACAATGGTCGTTGAACCTAAGTCGACTGCAATGCCCCAACCCGAGCGGGGCGTAAATTGAAATGGTGTCTCATCGGCCAATACAATATTGTTGAATTGGGCCACCTCGATCGTAATATCCTGTTCAACGCGACTCAAGCAGGCCAAACGCCATTGCGGTAAAAGCCCTTTACGGCTCAACACTGCGCGATGCGCTGGCGTCATCTCGATCTCCCCGTCCAGCAATTTTACTTTGCAGTTTCCACAAATACCCTTTCCTCCACAGGGAAATTCGACACCCAAATCGTGTATGGCATCACTCAGCAAGGAGCCTTTTGCCACCTCGAGTTTACGGCCGAGCGGAATCAATGTTACCGTACAAGACTGTTTCATAACCTGTATTGTAAAAGGTGTCGTTGTGAAATGGCGAAGTAGAAGTATAAGACCTGCTCAAAATAAAATATCCTTATATAGGCAAGGGATCGTTTTTATCAACAGCATTTCTGTTTTCAAAGGTAAACACGGCAGTGGAGATCTCCAAATCGCCGTTTGCAGGAACCATTTAACTCGGTTTTTGTTTTTATGTTTTATTCTTCATTCCGTAGTGTAAAATGTCTTAAACTTCCACCATGGTTGCAATTGCTCAATAGTGGCATAAAAGAGTAATTATTTTATAATATATTGATTATTAGAATATTAAATTATATACTGAGGTTCCATTGACCGGTTTGTAATAATTTTGAATCGATAGTTGTCTTCGTGCATAATTTTAAATTCAATAAAATTGATCGTATATTCGCTGCCCAAAAGGTCTGTTTTGGAACTTTTTGCTTATTTTTAGCACTTTGCGAGCTTATGTTTTGGTCATTTCGGGCACAATTCGACCGAATGAGTGAAACTGTAAATTGTATTTCAGACTGACCGAGTCGATTCAATTTTGAATGATCCGTGAAATGATGCGGTGCCTGGATGAAAAGACTTTTTTGGACGCAATTTTGTAAGGATCTTGTTGTGAGAGTAAAAGATTTTCCCGCAATCAGGTTGTACACAAGAAACAGTTGATAGAGGTCGGAACATAAGACTTAAAAATGATGAAAATTCGGGTGTGCCAAGAATATTTTTTGTGTACGTCCGTTTGTCTTGACAGAGATAACGTGTAATACACCACAGAAACGCAAGGATGACCGCTTGAAAGAGAAGTTATTGCTTCCGACTCTGTCCTCTGTACAAAGAGACACTAACTGATAATAACCTGGTATCTTTTTTTGTAAAATAAGGTACTGATCAATGAGATAGATTTACATGGTTAAGCCTCAAAACAGGAAACAGAAAAAATGCTCATTCCCGATATGGTGTTTGGGTTTGATCTTGGTGAGTGCGTGCTCGGTTGCCGCTCATCCGGTCGACAACACATGTGCGTTTTTTAAGTGTGATTCTCCGTCGGAGGTTGCGCGGACGGGACAAAAGGCGGAAGACAATTCCGTTTCGAAGTTTACGGAGAGAGCGGTTGCACATTGCCGGCTCGCATCTGCTGTCTCTGCTGGACCCCAAGAGTCCTCGGTCGTAGATACGAGTAAACGGGTAGTCCCTTCAACTGCATCGAAAAAAGAGGGAGGAGAGCGAGTTCAATCCAGTGCTGATAAGTCCTCAAACACAGAAAATGCCACCTCAATTTCTCGTCCTGAAACAAAGAAAAAAGAGCCTCAAGACACATCAACAAAGATTGTCGGGAATGAGATGCAAACCCAACGTTCCGCACAAATAGGTGACGGAGAACAATTTATTGAAGCACCTGTTGACAGTGAGTCGTCGATTGTAGCTGCTGAATCGGAAGTCGTTCTTTCTCCGCAGGATACGATTAGAAAGAAAAAAGCAAGACGTGGTGTGACTACAATTGATACGAAGGCTCCCGTTACGGTGCAGCAGAATGGTATTACACTTCGTCCTTTGCGTGATACATTGAGTAGAGAGACGGGGAGCACTGCATCCATGCCGGATACGCTAACTGCAGACAGCACTGTCAAAAAGGGATTCTTTCATAAGTTTTACAACTATTTCAAATCGGCCAATGTGGATAAAACGTTGACCAAAAAGTTTGATTTCAGTGTAATCGGTGGTCCTCACTATTCGAGTGATGTCAAATTGGGTTTGGGTATTGTGGCGGCAGGTCTGTATCGTGTGGACCGTAAAGATCTGACGATCCCTCCTTCGAATGTATCGTTGTTCGGCGATATTACTACCACCGGATTCTGGATGTTGGGTATTCGAGGCAATACATTTTTCAATAGCGGAAAGTTACGGCTTGATTATACGACCTATTTTTTCTCTTTCCCCAGTGCCTATTGGGGAATCGGGTACGATAACGGCATGTATGCCACGGCCGGATCCTACAAACGTTTGCAGAGCCAGGTGAAAATCAATTTGTTGTTTCAACTCAAGCCGAAACTCTATCTCGGTCCTGGCTTCAATTTCAACTATACGCGCGGAGAAAAATTCTCGAATATCGAGATGCTGAACGGCGAGAATCAACAGTATATCAGTACCGGTGTCGGTGTAATTCTGATGTATGATTCCCGGGATATTATCTATAATGCTTCGCGTGGAATTTATGCCCGTTTCGAACAGTTTGTCTATCCGACCTTTTTTGGCAACAGTAAGATCTTTACCCAAACCGAATTGACATTTGATGCCTACCACAAATTGTGGAAAGGTGCCACTATGGCCTATGATGTTTATGCGCAGTTCAGTGGCGGGCAGACCCCTTGGACCATGTTGCCCCGTTTGGGAGGTTCACTTCGTATGAGGGGATATTACGAAGGCCGTTATCGGGACAGACAGATGGTCGAAGTTCAGGCCGAATTGCGCCAACATATCTATAACCGACACGGCGTAGCCGTATGGGTTGGAGCCGGTAATGTTTTCCCGGATTTCAATAAATTCAATCCGGCGCACACCCTGCCCAACTGGGGTATCGGTTATCGATGGGAGTTCAAAAATAAGGTGAACGTACGTTTCGATTACGGTTTCGGAAAGGGCGAAAGTAGCTTCTTGTTCAGTATCAACGAGGCGTTTTAGCCTTGACTATGATTTTGCGAGAGGAAGAAACCCCAATGGTGGTAGATTATTCCACGATGGGTATCTGAGGATAAATACAAATGGGGAACGGTTTGATGGGGGAACGACTATATGTCGTCTTTAGATGCCATACGGACCTTTAAGTTAGCGAAAATGATGTTTTTGGGAAAAAATAATACGATGAGTGACAAGAAGAGTTTATCGAAAATCAAGGAGTCGAAAGGAGTCCGGATTTTCGGAAGATTGTTCGGACGTCAAGAGAGTATCGCTACGCTGTATGTCGTAGTGATGATGATTCCCAACCTGTTGTTGCTGATCACGGAGCGTTATCCGTTCAGTGTCGCGATGGTGGCCCTGCTGATTCCAGTCGCCTTCTATGTGCTGTGGGTGGTGCTGTTACGCAAGCCGGGGATCCCGATGTTGATCTCCCTGCCGCTTATGATACTGGGGGCATTTCAGATTGTATTGCTCTATCTGTTCGGAGGCTCCATCATTGCCGTGGATATGTTCACAAACCTTTTCACGACAAATGCCTCGGAGGCCGGTGAACTGCTGATCAACCTCTGGCCGGCTATTTTGGTGGTTTGTGTACTGTATCTTCCATTGTTGGTCCTGGCTGTACGTTCCCTCTGTATCAAAGAGTATATGAGCGGACTGTTTCGTCGGAAATTCTTGCGGTCTGGACTGACTCTGTTGATTGTAGGTATGCTGTTTGCCACATACGGCTGGATCAAAAATCCCGATTTCGGATTCCGATACCAGGTGTTTCCGGTCAATGTTTGCTACAACATCAAACTGACCCTCGATCGATGGAAACAGAGCGAGCGTTATCACGAGACCTCGAAAGATTTTACCTTTCATGCCGAAAAGAGCCAGCATGCACCGGAACGGGAGATCTATATACTGGTCATCGGTGAGGCCTCCCGTGCCGAGTCGTGGAGCCTGTACGGAAACTATTCACGAGAGACCACTCCGCGACTGGAGAAACGTGAAGGAGTCGTACCGTTCTATAACGTGTTGACACAAAGCAATGCTACCCATAAAAGTGTACCGGTGATTCTCTCTCCGGTATCGGCAACCAATTATGACTCCATTTACAATTGCAAAAGTTTGATCACCGCCTTTAAAGAGGCCGGATTCCATACCTGGTTCCTGTCGAATCAGGTGCCGAACCGTTCGTTGATTGACTTCTTCTCGGCAGAGGCAGATTGCCGTATCGATATTTCGCCGCGCAAAGGGGAACTGTATACCGATAATCGTCCCGATGGAGAGATGTTACCCCACATTCGGCAAATTATCAATGAGAGTGACAGCGACCTGCTGATCGTGTTGCATACTTATGGATCCCACTACGACTATCGTAAACGTTATCCGCAGGAGTTTGCCCAATATAAGCCCGATTTGATCTCAGCAATTAACACCAGCAATCGATCGACCATGGTCAATGCCTATGACAATAGTGTCTATTATACCGATTATGTGCTCGATCAGCTTATTCAACTTCTGGAGCAGAGCAATGCTTGTACGGCGTTGCTGTACTGCTCTGACCATGGAGAGGATATGATGGATGATTCGCGCAAGCGGTTTTTGCACGCTTCGCCGACGCCGACCTACTACCAGTTGCATGTGGCATCGTTTGGTTGGTTCTCGCCCCGTTATCGCGAACTTTATCCGGAAAAATATGCAGCTGCCGTTGCGCATGAAAAAGCTCCCGCCACCACGGCTCAGGTATTCCATACGTTGACCGATATGGCCTCTTTGCAAAGCCCCTATATCGTACCCCGTTACTCATTGGTCAATGTGGAATATAACCCTGGGGAGCGTTATTATCTGAATGACCACAACAAAGCGGCCGATTATCGAGAAGCAGGTTTGCGCAAAGTCGATTTCGAGATGTTACATAAACGTGGCCTGGATTGTGACTCTGCGGTCCGGCAAGCCCTGCACGACCCCAAAGTAAGATAGATGCTTGTCGCAAATCGAATGACAGATACCCCAACGAATTCAGCCCAGATTCGATGGGGTATTTTGTTTCATATCGAAAATTCTATGGTTAGAAGGTCCGGGTCGAAGATACGGGGAGGATGGTGTGCGGAGGCAAATGAGAGAGCAATTGCTGCGGTATATATTCCAAACCATCCGATCCAAACATTGCTGCCACTTTCTCTGATTATTTTGTCGCTATATAGAGGCCCATTCAGTTAACCTCTTTTCTTGTGTATGGGTGTTGGCTGGAGCAGGAGCGCCTTACCAGCGGGTGGAGTAGGCTTTGAGTTGACGGCGTAACGTCCGATCCTGGCCACCGGTCAGCCGATCCAACAGTTGGTGAAAACGAGGACCGTGGTTTTTGTGGATCGTGTGACATAGCTCGTGAATGATCACATAATCGATTAACACATCCGGCAGTTTCATCAGGTGCAGGCTGAGCGAGATGTCATTGCGAACCGAACAGCTTCCCCAGCGCGAACGACTGTTGCGAATCGTTACCGTGCCATATTTCAATCCCAGTTGTTGGGCAATTTGATGAATACGGGTCGGTAGATAGCTTTGGGCCTCGATGCGCCACGCCTCTTCGATCCCTTTGTGTATGGCCGATTGTACCTCTATTGAGTCAGATTGAAATAGCGATGGGTAATAGACCGCAATGATCCCTTGTTCAATGCGTATCCGTATTTTGGCGTAGTTACCCGGATAGAGTTGAAGTGTATGTTGGCGCGTATGGAATGGCGGTTCGATTGGACGTTGCGGGTGACGTTGCAACTGACGGGAACGGGCCCGTTCAATCCAGTCGCATTTTTCATCGAGAAACCGTAAGGCCTTGTTGAGGTTTTGGCCGGGTGGAATGGTCAAGCGGACCGAACCGTCAGGACGCACCCCGATGGAGAGGCGGCTGGCTCGCGCCGAATAGTTCAGCGTGATCTCTCCCAAACGCGGATGTTGGTAGCGCTCTTGTCGGGAGACGACGGTGGATGTGGAACGGAATAGTCGTTTGAACATGCAATCGGACTCAACTAAAACGGAGACAAATTTAGAATTTTATTGATTAGGGAGTGTTTCCTAAACTGCTTTTTGTCCGAAAGAGTGCAGCTCTTAGGATGTAGCATAACAGCCCAAGCGTGCTCCGTAAACAGAGCAATGAAAATACAATAGGCCGACGGAACATCCGCCGGCCTATTTCGTTGTTGTATTATTGTCCTCACGCGCGGTAAAGAACCCACATTTTTGAGGAATTATTCCGTCAATTCGAAGGCCACTTTGCTACGGATATCTCCGGATGAGGCTCCGATCAAGGCTTCAAACGTGCCCGGTTCAGCGACCCAAGCCTGTTTGCGATCATCATAATAGCTTAGTGCTTGCGAGTCAATGGTAAAAGAGACGGTCTGCTCTTCACCCGGCTCCAGCCGGATCTTACGGAATCCCTTTAACTCCTTAACCGGTCGGGGTAACGAGGATTTTTTGTCGCTGATGTACAATTGGACCGTCTCAGCTCCTGCCCGAGAGCCGGTGTTGCGTACCGAAATGCTGACCGTTACGGAATCTTGCGCATTCATCTGTTTGCGGTCGATGGTAGCCTTGCCGTATTCGAAGGTGGTGTAGCTCAGACCATGGCCGAAGCAGAAGAGTGGAGCGATTTGACGGCTGTCGTGCCAACGATAACCGACGAAAATGCCCTCTTTGTACTCAACATCTTTGCCGTCACCGGGATAGGCATTCAGCGCAATAGCTGCGTTATCTTGGAGTTGGACAGGGAAGGTGAAGGGTAATTTACCCGATGGATTCACCTCTCCGGAGAGGATGGAGGCGATGGCGTTTCCCGCTTCCGAACCTCCGTACCATGCCTGTACAATGGCTGGAACTTTGGTGACCCAAGGCATCGCTACCGCGTTGCCACTGATCAGGACCACCACCAAATTGGGGTTTGCCTCGGCCAGTTCGGTAATCAGTTGATCCTGTTCGTACGGCAGATTGTAGCTGCGACGATCCGAAGCCTCGCAATCTTGATTGTCTTTTTTGTTTAGTCCACCAACATAGATCACGACATCAGCTTTGGATGCCTCTTCAACAGCCTGCTTGCGCAGTCCATGACGGTTCACAGCAGGATTGTTGCTATATCCTTGTGCATAGGAAATCTGTGCATTCGTGCCAAAGTAGTTTTCAATCCCCTGCCATGGCAACACCTCTTTTTTGACCTTCAGCTCCGAGCTGCCGCCACCAGTGGTCATCATCTGTTTTGCATTCTCACCCACAACCAAAATTTTGCGAGGCTGTTCGGGATTCAATGGCAGCAGATTACCTTGATTCTTCAACAGCACAATCCCCTCTTGTGCAATTCGACGTGCTGTGAGGGTGTGCTCTTTGGTAGCAAAGGAGCCGTAGGGACGGTCCGGGTTCATTGTAGTACGGAAGGTGAGCCGCAGAATACGACGTACCTTTTCGTCCAATACCTTTTCGGCAATCTCTTTGTTTCGGAGTTTGATGAGAAACGGTGTGGCCAGAAAATATTTGTCGTAGGCGTTGCTCCAACTCCAAGCCAGTCCATCGGTCCAGGTTCCCATCTCCATGTCAAGCCCATTGTATGCGGCCTGATCGGTTTCATGGGTTCCGCCCCAGTCAGAGACCACTACACCGTCAAATTTCCAATCCCCTTTCAAAATGTCATTGAGCAGGTACTGGTTGTGGCAGCAGAACTGGTTTTTGTATTTGTTGTAGGCCCCCATGATTGCCCAGGTACCCCCTTTTTGTACTGCAGCCTTGAAGGCCGGAAGATAGATCTCGTGCAGGGCCCGGTCATCGACAATCACATTGACGTATTCGCGGTCGATCTCCTGATTATTCAGAGCGAAATGTTTGACGCAAGCCGCTACGCCATTGCGTTGTACGCCGTGAATATACGGGACCACCATGATCGAGGCAAGGTAGGGGTCTTCTCCCATATATTCGAAATTGCGACCGTTGAGCGGTGTGCGGTAGATGTTGACACCCGGGCCGAGCAGAATGGCTTTGTTGCGGTAGCGGGCCTCCTCGCCGATGGCCTGGCCATAGGCTTCTGCCATATCGGGATTCCAGGTGGCGGCCAGACAGGTCAGTGCCGGAAAGGCGGTGCAGGAGTCGTTGGTCCATTTGGCATCGTACCACTCGTCCCACAACTTTTCCATGCGGACTCCATGCGGACCATCGGTCATCCAAATTTCGGGAATACCGAGACGCGGTACGCCGGCCGAACTGAATTTCGATTGTGCATGGCACATGGCTACCTTCTCTTCAAGCGTCATGCGGGATAGGGCATCTTTGACACGCTCTTCGATCGAACGACTTGCATCTAAATAGGCAGGTTTCTCTTGTGGGATCGCAGCAGGGACGGTTTTCGCTCCACACAGCAGACCCAGACTCAACAGGGCGGTGAGAAATGTCGTGTGTTTCATTGGTTAAGTTATTGGTTTATTATCTAAAGCGTAATTCTCTATACGGAGAATTGGGGTTAGTTCGTTACAGGTTACTCAACAGAATTCACATTATGATGGCAGATCTCTTCTCTGGCCCGAGTCCTTCTCTGCTGGGAGGTACTCGAGCCAAGAGATCGTGCGAGTGTGCGCTATTTCACCAGATCGGCCTCTGCCTGTTCAACACGTTCGAAATGGAACTGTTCGAGCTGTGCGTCCATCAGTTTGGCGATCTGGTCGTTGCACAAGTTGCCGATACTGCCTTCGTGTGTGTGATGGACGGTGTGCGGAGCCTTGAAGTTTCCTGCTTCGATGTCGAGTCCTACTTTTTTGTAGGCTTCACGGAATGGCGTTCCGTTTAATGCGAGGTTGTTCACTACTTCGACACTGAATAGGTAATCGTATTTCGGGTCGTTCAGAATATCGGTCTGTACCGAGATATTTTCCAACATATAGTGCGCCATTTGCAGACAGCTACGCAGATCAGCAATGGCAGGGAATAGTATCTCCTTCAGAAGTTGCAGATCACGGTTGTAGCCGAGCGGCAGATTGGTGGTCATCATGGCGATCTGGTTGGGCAAACCCTGGATCAGGTTGCATTTACCCCGAATCAGCTCCCATACGTCTGGATTTTTCTTGTGCGGCATGATGCTCGAACCGGTGGTGAGCTCAGCCGGATAGGAGATAAAGTTGAAATTTTGGTTCAGGAACATCGTATTATCCATGGCCAATCGAGCCAGTGTAGCTGCAACCGAAGACATGGCCTGAGCCAAGATGCGTTCGGTTTTACCACGTCCCATTTGGGCATAGACAACATTGAAACTCAATGTGTCGAAACCCAACAAGCGAGTGGTCATGGTGCGATTGAGCGGGAATGAAGATCCGTATCCGGCTGCCGATCCGAGTGGGTTTTTGTTGCAGATGCGATATGCTGCGTGCATCATCTCGGTATCGTCCACCAAAGATTCGGCATAGGCTCCGAACCATAATCCAAATGAGGAGGGCATAGCGATTTGCCAATGAGTATAACCCGGCATCAGCACCTCCTTGTATTTTTCTGACAGAGTTTGCAGCAGACGGAACAGGTGATCGATATCTTCGACAATCTCCCAAATCTGACGACGTAAGAAGATACGCAAATCAACCAATACCTGGTCGTTACGCGAACGTCCGCTGTGAATTTTTTTACCTGCATCACCGATTCGTTCGGTAAGCATGAACTCGACCTGCGAGTGGACATCCTCGACGCCATCCTCGATTTTGAAGCGGCCTGCCACAATGTCTGCATGAATCTTTTTCAGCTCCCGTTGTACGGCCTCCAAATCTTTGTCGTTGAGCAGCCCGATCGAGTTGAGCATGCGGGTGTGGGCCAACGATCCGAGTACATCGGCTTCGGCCAGATAGATATCCATCTCACGATCACGTCCGACCGTGAATTTATCGACTGCCTGGTTGGCATCGGTATTTTTTTGCCACAGTTTCATCTGTCGATTCTTATTTTTATGTATGGTTTATTGATCAATTGAAATCCTTAAATCCAAAGGTGATTTAAAGAGCTGTTGGGTTCAGGTCTGTTTGGCGCGAACCCAGCACCTTATAAAATTGCAGCTAACATTTGGATGTAGAGCTCGATGCCTTCACGAATTTCGCTCAGGTGAACAAATTCATCGGCACTGTGTGAACGGGCACTGTCCCCAACTCCCAATTTCAGCGAGGGAATATCCAGCAGTGCCTGATCGGATGTGGTGGGTGAGCCGTAGGTGGTGCGTCCCAAGGCCAAACCTGCCTGCACGATCGGATGGGTCGGAGCGATGCTTGAGGGTTTGAGCCGTGTTGAACGCGGCTTGACTTCGCATGCGACATGCTGACGGATTGTTTCCAATACCTCTTCGTTAGTATAACGGTCGGTCACCCGAATATCTACCGTAAAGTGGCACTCTGCCGGTACGACGTTGTGTTGTGAGCCAGCCGATATAATGGTGACAGTCATCTTGACCGCTCCAAACAGATCCGACTCCTTGGGGAAACGGTAGGTCCGGAACCACTCGATATCCGGCAGGGCCTTATAGATGGCGTTGTCTCCCTCTTCCCGGGCGGCGTGTCCCGCTTTGCCGTGGGCTGTGCAGTCGATAACCATCAAACCTCGTTCGGCAATGGCCAGTTGCATCAGGGTCGGTTCGCCGACAATGGCGAACTCCAACGGCCCCAAATCGGGAATGATGCTCTCCAGTCCGCCAGAACCGCTGTTCTCCTCCTCCGCCGTGATCGCTACGCAGAGGTTGTATTTCAGATCGGGACGGTCGTAATAGTGTAAGAATGTCGCCAGCAGCGAAACTCCGCTGGCCCCTGCATCATTACTTCCCAGGCCGTAGAGCTTGTCCCCTTCGATGTCGGGTGAGAAGGGATCACGTGTATAGGCCGGGTTGGGTTTTACGGTATCATGGTGCGAATTGAGCAGGATGGTCGGTTTGGCCGCATCGTAATATTTGTTGTAGGCCCACACGTTGTTGCCTTTGCGGTGTACCTCGACCCCTCGCTGTTGCAGAAAGTCAGCGAGCAGTTGAGCGGTCTGAGCCTCTTCCTTGCTGAAAGAGGGGGTACGGATCAAACTTTGCAACAAGCTTACCGCATCCTGGTATAGTTTTTCATCATAGATCGTCTTTTCCATGATTGTAGCATCTAATGTCGTTATATGATCAATTTATGTATGGAGTGCTGGTCCTGAAAGTATATCGCCGTTTGGGCTGCATGCAGATCAGCACAGAAATTCACGGGACTTTTATTGGTCCTCCGGTCTGGCGTTATCGTTCAGTGGTCGATAGCTGTTGTGCATTGCGTTTTTTGTGGAGGTTTTATTGGTTGGAAGAGGGGTAACTACAAGCAACGTTGCCGAACAGCTTCAAACAACATCACAGCCGCTGCCGCACTGACATTGAGCGATTCGATCGTGCCTTTGAGCGGGATGGCCAACTGTACATCACACATCTTGAGCACCTCTTTGGAGATGCCGGTATCCTCACTCCCCAAAACCAGGGCAGTGGGACGAGTCAGGTCTGCCCGATAGAGGGGAAGAGCACTCTTTTCCGAAGCGGCCACGATTTGCAGTCCGGCATTTTGCAGAATGCGGATCGTATTGCGGAGACTTCCCACCCGGCTGACAGGGATAATACTCAAAGCCCCGGCTGAGGTCTTCATCGAGTCGGCATTTACCGGAGCAGAGTTCTTGATAGGTAAGATCAAACCATGTGCGCCGGCACATTCGGCACTGCGGGCGATTGCCCCGAAATTGCGGACATCGGTCACCCCGTCAAATACGACGATCAGTGGAGTCTCATCCTCGGGAATGTTGTCCAACATGTCGTAAACATCGACATAGTCAATGGCCGATGTCACACCGACAGCCCCCTGATGATTGCTTCGGGTGAGGTGGTTGAGTTTTTCAACAGGCACCCATTGAACACGGATATGGCGAGCTTTGCATAGCGCTGCCAATTCATTCAGCAGAACACCGTCTGCCCCTTTTTTGAGGTAGATTTTTTCAAACTCGTGGCCAGCCTCAATGGCCTCGATGATCGGGCGCAGTCCGAACAATATGTTCTTCTTCTCCATCGGATCTTTTCTTGTTATCGTGCAGTGTGTTTATGACCGAATGCTGATCTATGTAGTTTATCAGTTTTTTTGTTGTTGGATACGAGCATTTCCTTGTTGACCGGTAGCCAGTTCTAAAACAACCCTTTGGGCTTTTTCCTGGCTTGGATCGGTTATTGGTACTCTTTGGCCATCTCTTTGGCGTTCTCCAATACAATCGAGAGCTCCTCCCAACGGTAGGTGAGCTTGTTGAGCTTATCTTTCATCTCGTTATATTGCTTATATAGAACCCCATCGCTCAGATCAATCCTATATGCTGCCGGATCGGCCATCTGTTTGTCCATCTCGCCAATCTGCTTTTCGAGCGCCATGATCTCCTCCTCGGCCTGCTCTACATCGCGTTCAGCCTTGCGCAACTGCTTGTCCGCCTCACGCTTGAGCGTATATAGCTCTTTGCCGGAAAGAGCCGGTTTGCCAGATGCTGACTTGTCGGCGTTCCCGGAGGGCTTGTTTGTTGTGCCGGCGGTGGCTTTGGCTGTCCCAGCAGCGGTTTTGGCAGAAGCATCGCTCCGTTCGAGCTCGCGCATCGATTCCAACTTCCGATCACGCAGGAAGTCGTAGATGCCTCCCAAGTGCTCTTTGACCTGACCGTCACGGAACTCATACACCTTATCGACCAAGCCGTCGAGAAATTCACGGTCGTGCGATACGACGATCACCGTACCGTTGTATTTCTGCAAAGCATTCTTGAGAATGTCTTTTGAACGCATGTCCATGTGGTTGGTCGGCTCGTCCAAAACCAGCAGGTTATACGGCTCGAGCATCAGACGGGCCATCGCCAGACGTGCTCGTTCACCACCCGAAAGCACCTTAACTTTTTTGTCGATATCCTCTCCGCGGAAGAGAAAGGCGCCCAAAATATCACGCAGTTTGGTGCGAACTTCACCCACTGCGACACGATCCAACGTGTCAAAGACGGTGAAGTCTCCATTCATCAGGTCATCCTGATTCTGGGCGTAGTAGCCGATATGGACGTTGTGTCCGATGCGTACCAGTCCCGCCGTGGGTTCCAACTCTCCGATGACCAAACGGGCAAAGGTGGTTTTACCCTCGCCGTTGCGGCCTACAAAGGCCACCTTCTCGCCCCGCTCGATGGTGAATGTCGCCCCGGAGAAGATCTTTTTGTCACCGAAACTTTTGGCCGCATCTTTGGCCTCGACAACAACCTGCCCTGAACGAGGTGCCGGCGGAAACTTGATGTTCAGCGTGGCCGGATCCTCCTCCTCGACTTCGATACGTTCGATCTTCTCAAGCTGTTTGATGCGGGATTGAACCTGATTCGATTTGGTCGGTTTGTACCGGAAGCGTTCGATAAACTCTTCAGTCTGCTCGATCATCTTCTGTTGGTTGAGGTAGGCCGCCATCTGCTGCTCGCGACGCTCACGACGCAACTCGACAAAACGGCTGTAAGGTACTTTATAATCATAGGCCTTACCCAACGAAATTTCGATCGTGCGGTTGGTGACGTTGTCCAGAAAAGCACGGTCGTGTGAAATCAGTACGACTGCTCCGTTGTACTCTTTGAGATAACCCTCCAGCCATTCGATACTCTCGATGTCGAGGTGGTTGGTGGGCTCGTCCAGCAGGAACAGAGAGGGCCGACGCAGCAGCAGTTTGGCCAGCTCGATGCGCATGCGCCAGCCACCGCTGAATTCGCTGGTAGCCCGGGTAAAGTCGCTGCGCTTGAAGCCCAAACCCAACAACGTTTTCTCAATCTCCGCTTCGCGGTTCAGGCCTCCCAAAATCTGGAAACGGTCGTTGCAGTCGTTGAGCCGGTGCAGCAGATTTTCATACTCTTTGCTTTCGTAGTCGGTCCGTACCGTGATCTGCTCGGTCAGGTCGGCGATCTCCTTTTCAAGATTGATCACCTCCCCAAATGCCGATTCCGTCTCGGCAAAGAGGGTAGTTGTATCGGCCACCTTCATCTGTTGGGGCAGGTAGCCGATGGTACAGTCTCCGTTACGGGAAACGCACCCCGAGGTGGGTTGTTGCAAACCGACCAGCACCTTCAACATGGTCGATTTTCCAGCTCCGTTTTTGCCGACCAGACCGATGCGGTCTTTCGGGTTGATCAGAAAGGAGATATCTTTGAACAGGTCCCATCCGCCAAAACTGACGGTGAGGTTGTCAACTGAAATCATGGATGTGTGTTACGCGTTTTTCTGTTAGCAATGCGTGTCTAAGGGCGGGGCGAGGGTTAGATATGAAGCAGTTCGTGAATGGTGCGGACGGGGTCTTCTGAACCGAAGATTGTATTTCCGGCCACCAGGATGTCGCAACCGGCAGCGAATTGTGCCCCGGCATTGGCCAAAGTGATGCCACCGTCGATCTCGATAACGGCTTGTGAACCGCAACGATCTATCTCCCGGCGCAACTCAGCCACCTTCTCCGTCGAACCTTCAATAAAAGATTGTCCACCAAATCCCGGCTCCACACTCATGATCAGCACCAAATCGAGATCATTGAGGTAGGGGACGATGGCCGATACGGGAGTTTTCGGTTTGATCGATACGCCGGCTTTTACTCCGCATGCTTTGATCTGACGGATGGCGGCGCTGAGATCTTCCGTCGCTTCGATGTGGATGGTGATCAGATCGGCTCCGGCTTTGGCGAAACGTTCAATGTAACGTTCCGGCTCGACGATCATCAGATGGGTGTCGAGCACTTTGGTAGTAATTTTGCGAATGGCCGAGAGCACCGGGAATCCGAACGAAATGTTGGGAACAAAACGTCCGTCCATCACGTCAATATGGATCCATTCCGCTTCGCTGCGGTTGAGCATTTCAATGTCGCGTCCCAGATGGTTAAAGTCCGCTGAGAGGACCGAGGGAGATATGATTCTTGGCATAACGGATTTTCATTGTGTCGCCGTTGCGGCGAGTTTCACCAGTTCCGACAAAGGTACATAAAATCGGCAAAAAACACTATTTTTGTAATAAGGTATAGAGCGTTTCTTTGCCGATAGTGAGATTGGAGTATGACACTTTTTTTGATGATTGTGGCGGGATTGGTTTTGGGCGTTGCCGGAACGGTGTTGGCGTATCGTCCTCTGTTGCGCCGTTACCGCCTGGAACACCAAAATATGCAACAGTACGCTGAGCAGTTGCAGTCCGAAATTGGGGCCCTGCGGGATCAGATGGCCGCTCAGTCGGAGCAGTTGACGCAGGCTGCGGTGTGGCAGGCTCAACTGACGACGCAACTTGAGGCTAAGGCGAGTGAAATTGCCCGTCAAAAGGAGGAGATGCAGGCTTTGCAGGAGCGTCAGCGGGTGGAATTCAAGAATTTGGCGACCGAGATTTTGGAGGAGAAGAGTTCTCAATTCAAACAGACCAACCGGGAATCTTTGGAGATTTTATTAAAACCGTTCAGGGATAATATCGAGGGGTTCCGCAAGAAGGTCGAAGAGGTGTACGAGAAGGAGGCTCAGCAACGCTTCTCACTCAAAGAGGAGATCAAACGTCTCAATGAGATGAATGTCCGGATGAGTCAGGAGGCCAATAACCTGACTGCCGCTTTGAAGGGAAACTCGAAGGTACAGGGTGATTGGGGTGAGATGATTCTCGAGACGATTCTCGACAATTCGGAGCTGGTCAAAGGGGTGCATTATCAGACGCAGGAGAATATCAAGGATCAGGAGACCGGAGCCAATTTGCGCCCCGATGTCATTTTGAATCTGCCGGAGGGGAAACAGATTGTCATCGATTCAAAGGTGTCGCTGACCGCTTACGTGAACTATTGCGAAAGTGAGGATCCCAATGTGCGCCAGCAGGCATTGCGTGAACACCTGCGTTCGGTGCGTAACCATATCAATGAGTTGGCGGGTAAATCCTACCAGTCGCAGTTGAACGGACAGAGCCGGAATGTCTCTCCCGATTTTGTGATCATGTTTATTCCCAATGAACCGGCCTTTCTGTTGGCCATGCAGGAGGATAGCTCGTTGTGGGGTGAGGCTTACAAACGCAAGGTGGTGATCAGCAGTCCGACCAATCTCTTTGCGCTGTTGAAGATTGTCGATGACCTTTGGAAACGGGACGGACAGAGCAAATCGGCGGCGGCGATTGCTGCCGAAGGCGGAAAACTGTACGATAAATTTGTCGGTTTCAGTGAGACGATGCTCGACTTGGGGCGCAGCATTCAGAACGCTTCGGATAAGTATGCTACGGCGTTCAACCAGCTGAAGAGCGGTCGGGGCAATTTGATCAGTCGAGCCGAGAAGTTGCGCAAATTGCACGTCCCGACCTCCAAAAAGTTGCCGCAGCCATTTCAGGAGTATGATGAGCCCGATGCACTGGGGGCTGGAGACGATAACGAAGAGAGTTGAAAATAAAAATTTTTATTTTTTTGGCTTAGACGGTTTGTTTTTGTCCATTTTTCCGTACATTTGCCAAGTCACAAACACGATGAATTAACGATGGGCCAGTATTCGCCATTTTTTGGTTATTATTTTTACTTCTACTTTACCAAAAGTGGACTGGGATTGCATTGTTAATTACGAACGAAAATTTGATTGTTACTATATGATCCCGGTCCTTTACAAGACCGGGATTTTTTTTGATATATCTCGGTCGGCGTTGCTGGTTCGAAAATGAAATTGAAACGCACAATGAACGAAAAATTGAAAGTGGCCATACAGGGTTATGAAGGCAGTTTCCACCATATCGTTGCGGATCGTTGCTTCGGTTCGGATATCGAAATCCACCCTTGTGCAACCTTTCGTAAGGTGGCTCGCCAGGTCGAAAGCGGTGAGGCCGATTACGGTGTGATGGCGGTCGAGAATTCAATTGCCGGAACCATCCTGCCCAACTTGGGAATTTTGCACAATTCACACGTGCAGATTGTCGGAGAGTATTATCTGCGAATCCGTCAGAATCTGATGGCCCTTCCCGATGTCGAACTGGACGATATCGAAGAGGTGCAGTCACACCCGATCGCACTGTTGCAGTGTGTCGATTTTCTGGATGCACACCACTGGAAATTGATCGAAACCGAAGATACCGCCCTGAGCGCCCGTTATATTGCCGAACATAAATTGCGCCATGCGGCAGCCATCGCAGGTGATCTGGCTGCTAAGCTTTTCGGGTTAAAAATTATTGCGCCGGATATCCATTCGATCAAAAACAATTATACCCGCTTCTTGCTGTTGCGTCCTGCGGGCCAGCCTATTCCCGAGGGGGCGAACAAGGCCTCGCTCTGCTTCAAGACCAATCACGAACACGGCTCGTTGATCAAGGTGCTGCGTGCCATTGAAAATAGCTCGATCAACATGTCCAAGTTGCAGTCGTCCCCGATCCCCAGCGAACCGTGGCACTACATGTTCCATGTGGATATGGAGTTCGATAACATGGAGGAGTACGAAGAGGTGATCGCCAACATGAAACTCGTTTCGCAGGAGTTGCATGTGTATGGCGTGTATAAACGGGGTCTTTCGACCGAAGCATAGGAGTGCTTTTGTGGAGGCAGGGCCGCGGAGTTATTTGTTATAGCTGAGGTGGATGAGCACATCCGCAGGGCCGGTCCCGAGGAGAACGATACCTGACAGCGCATCGTGATGTTCGCAGCAACAGACGGTGTGATTCAGGGTGAAAAGGGGAGAGGGAAGTAGAATAAAATTCCTGCCCTTCGAAGCAAATAGAATAATAAAAATAAAAGATAATGATCATGGAAAACAGTCCGATGAAAATGCAGGTAGCCGATCGTCTTTCTGGCGTGGGGGAGTACTATTTTTCAAAGAAGTTGCGCGAAATTGACCAGATGCGTGCAGCCGGTAAGGATATTATCAGTCTGGGTGTGGGTGGCCCGGATCAGCCGCCCCATCCGAAGGTGATTGCCCGTCTGGCGGCTGAGGCAGCCAAACCCAATACGCACGCCTATCAGCCCTATAAGGGAACTGCCATTTTGCGTAACGCTTTTGCCCGGTGGTACAAGCGTTTTTATGGCGTGACACTCGATCCGGAGAGCGAAATTCTGCCGTTGATTGGCTCCAAAGAGGGAATCATGCACGTCTGCATGACCTACCTCAATCCTGGAGACAAGGTGTTGATTCCCAATCCGGGATATCCTACCTATCGGTCTGCAGCCACCATTGCCGGTGGGGTTTGCGTTGATTATCTGTTGCGCGAGAAGAACGGCTGGATGCCCGATTTCGATGAAATTGAACGTCAGGGGCTGGACGGCGTGAAGATGATGATTGTCAACTTCCCGCACATGCCGACCGGTGCCGCTCCACGTGAAGGTCTGTTCCGTGATTTAGTTGCATTCGCCCGTCGGAACGGAATTTTGTTGCTGCACGACAATCCATACAGCTTTATTCGTAACGAGCATCCGGAGAGCTTGCTGGCTACAGAGGGGGCCAAGGAGGTGGCGCTCGAACTCAACTCGTTGAGCAAAAGTCACAGTATGGCCGGTTGGCGTATCGGTATGTTGGCGGGAGCCAAAGAGCGCATTGATGAGGTGATCCGCTTCAAGAGCAATATGGATTCGGGTATGTTCTATCCGATGCAGGCTGCAGCGGCCGAAGCTCTTGACCTGGATGAGGAGTGGTATCGCGATTTGAATCGCATCTATCGTGAACGTGAGGTGGTCGGCTTTGAGCTGCTCGATCTGATGGGATGCAGCTATGCCAAACCCCAATCTGGCCTCTTTGTTTGGGGACGCCTCCCTGAAGGAGCGGGAGATTGCTTCGAATTTTCGGACAAGTTGCTCTATGGCTGCGGGGTGTTCGTTACCCCGGGCGGTATCTTCGGTTCGGAGGGCAACAATTATATCCGAATCAGCCTCTGTTCACCGGTGGAGGTGTTGCAGCAGGCAAAAGAACGCATTGCAGCCTTATTGAATAAGTAAACGTTATAGGAAGGGGAGTCTTTGCTCCCGTAAAATCATGGAACAGGATAAAAAGATCAAAAGAGTTGCCATCGTCGGTGTGGGGTTGATTGGAGGATCTTTCGCATTGACCCTGAAAGAGAAAGGGATTGCCGAAGAGGTGATCGGCGTGGATAACTCGGACAACAATCGCAATAAGGCACTCGAGCTGAAACTGGTGGATCGTTTCGAAGAGCTGCACCAGGCGGTCAAAGATGCCGATCTGATTGTGTTGGCGACACCGGTCGATTCAATCCCGATGCTGGCCGTCAAGGCCCTTAATTTGGTTAACGAGAAACAGGTGGTGATCGATATGGGTTCCACCAAACAGGAGTTGAGCGAGATCATTTCGCAACATCCTCGTCGGGGCCGTTTTGTGGCGACTCACCCGATGTGGGGTACCGAATACAGCGGACCGGAGGCGGCCAAACATGGCGCTTTCACAGGTCGTACTGTTGTGATTTGCGACCACGAGCTGAGTGATCCCGATGCGTTGGCACTGGTCGAGTGGATCTACAACACGATCGGCATGCCGATCAAATACATGAGCTCCGAAGAGCAGGATACCCACACCGCCTATGTGAGCCACATCTCGCACATTACGTCATTTGCTTTGGCCCTGACGGTTCTGGAGAAGGAGCGCGAAGAGGAGCATATTTTCGATCTGGCCGGCGGTGGTTTCGAGAGTACGGTACGTCTGGCAAAGAGTTCGCCCGACACCTGGATCCCGATCTTCAAACAGAACAAATACAATATTTTGGATGTGTTGCGTGAACATATCCACCAGTTGCAGATTTTCCGTCGCATGATCGAACGGGATGATACCGAAGGGTTGCGTAGCATGATGTTGCGGGCCAATTCGATCAAACGTATATTGAAATAATCGGCTGTGTTGGGTTCGGCCGTTGCGGCCGACAAGATTGCGGCCACAGGTTGGAACAACAAAAACAGAACAATAAAATGAACACCATTGACTTGAAAGCGAAACGGCCCTTGATTATTGCAGGGCCGTGCAGCGCAGAGACAGAAGAGCAGACGATTGAAACCTGCAAACAGATTGCAGCTACCGGCCTGGTAGATGTGCTTCGGGCAGGCATTTGGAAACCGCGTACCAAACCCGGTTCATTCGAAGGAGTTGGATTGAAGGGGTTGGTATGGATGAGCGAGGCCCGCAAGGAGACCGGACTTCCGTTCGGTTTGGAGGTGGCCAATGCACGCCACGTTGAGGCTGCGCTGGAATTTGGTGCCGACATGTTGTGGATCGGGGCTCGCAGTACAGGAAACCCGTTCAGCGTACAGGAGATTGCCGATGCTCTGAAGGGTACCGATATTACCGTACTGGTTAAAAACCCGATGACGCCCGATCTGGATCTGTGGGCAGGAGCCGTTACCCGTATTCGCAATGCCGGAATTAAACATGTTGGTTTGATTCATCGTGGTTTCTCAGCTTACGGCACATCGCTCTATCGCAATAACCCGATGTGGCACCTGGCCATTGAGATGCGTTCTCGTATGCCGGAACTGCCGATGATCTGCGATCCGTCACATATTTGCGGAAACCGTCAGTATCTGCAGGAGGTGGCGCAGAAGAGTGCCGACCTCTATTTCGATGGTCTGATTGTTGAGAGCCATATCTGCCCTTCCAAGGCGTGGAGTGATGCGTCGCAGCAGGTTACGCCGTCCGATCTGGAAAAATTGTTGCGTTGCATCGTATGGCGTCGTTCAACAGCCGATACCCCTGAATATAACGATGCGTTGTCGAAGTTGCGTCGTCAAATCGACCAGATCGACTCCGAGCTGTTCGAATTGCTCAGTAAACGTATGCGGGTGGCCGAAGAGATCGGCCGCGTGAAGAAGGCAAACAATGTGGCAATTCTGCAAGGGGGACGTTGGAACAGCATTGTGGACCGTGTGATTGCTCAGGCTCCGAAATTGGACTTGAGCGAAGAGTTCCTGAAAACAGTGCTCGAAGCGATCCACCTCGAAAGTATCAACCTGCAGAACAAGATTATGAACGAGTAGCTCGACACGTGAGGAGCAACTCTCGTAGAGACGATTCCAGCTGTGGTCAGCTTTGGCAGTTGGAATATTTGGGCTATTCAGCTATCTTTATGGAGCGTCCGTTGGGGCGCTCCATTTGTTTTGGAACGAATGAGTAAATTTGAGAGGAGTTTGTACGGTTCGTGTTTTCCATGTGATTCTCAGCGGCGTTCAGTGCGTATGTGAGTGTATATGTGGACGCTGGCTTCATGGAAGGCCTCCGGTTGCAGAGGCTGGACGCGAAAAGGAGTGATGAGCCAGTGGGTGCGGTTTCAGCATTGTCCTTTTTATCGTATTATCGCATGCGGCTTGATGGGTGTTTTCCCTGTCGAAGCAAATTGCTCCGTTTGTTCCGTAGAATTAATGTTTTGAGGCTGTTGTTGTGCGTTATCCGACTATTGGACAATATATCGAGAGCCTTGCCAATCCGCAAGGTCTGTTCCGAACCCTACGTGAGGTCGTTCCGGTACGCAATCCGTATGGGGAGCTGCAGCTCTGTGCCGGTAACTTTGCAGTCGTTTTTCAGATTGTCTGTTTGGACCCGGAGCTTCTCGCAGCTGCCTTGCCTGTAACCAATCCAACGGATGGTTCATTATGCTCGTCTGCGCCCTTTGAATCATCGCAAACATCCGATCGGAGTGGCAATCGTACCGAAGTAGAAGGCGATACGGTTAAGCAACGAGAGTCGAACTCAGGAGTCGACAGCCTGTCGTACATCCTGTCCGAAATGCAGAAAGGGATGGCAGATCGAGACGGCCAATGTGACCCGAAATTGACCGCTGTGAGGATAGATTCTAAGCGACCCAGCCATGCAGATCGGTTCGAAGCGTCGGATCTATGTGGCAAGTTGTATGATAGATCTGCAGATGTTGCGAAAAAGTATCGACGACGGTATGCGCTGAAATGTTATATCCGGCCTTGTGGACGAATTCAGCCGATCTGTGAGGCGGTGGCGCAGATTGAGAACCCTTATCTGGTGAAAGGGCGTTACTTGTCTCAGGAGCTGTATGTATATGACGAATATGAGCGGGGCAATTACTTTTCGGTTGTCTTGTCGGAGTGGATCGATGGCGAGACGCTCGGTCATCGCGTGGGGCGATGCTGTGCTGCAGCAGATCGTGAAGCCTTGACCGAACTGGCCCGGAAGTTTGACCAGCTTGCCTTATGGCTGTTGCAGCAACCGTTCGCCCACGGAGATATCAAACCCGACAATATTTTGATCAACGCCTCCGGTGAGCTCCGTTTGATCGATTTTGACGGGATGTTCCTGCCGCAGTTTGCCGGTGAGAACAGCTCACAACTTGGCTCTCCGGCCTGGCAGCACCCGGCTCGCAACGAAAAATATTTTAACCTCTCGATCGATGATTATCCGTTGGCCCTGATGTCGCTCAGTCTGCATGCTTTGGCGCTCGATCCGACTTTGTATGCCCGCTATAACGACCGTGACAACCTGATCCTGAATGCCCCGGAAGTGGCTGCCGGACAATCCGAACTGTTCAACGTGTTGGGCCGCCAGTTTGTGGCGGAGGGTGATGGAGTGTTGTTCGGTCTGTGGCGTGCTCTGCAGACGAGTGAACCTCGAATAGAGGGGTTGGAGAATCTGTTTGCGGCATTGACCGGCGAACGAACATTGGACTTGCTGCCGGGGTGTGCCATCGTCGAAGAGGATGGATCGCACCGGTCGTTGATCCGTTACCAGGGGCGTTATGGCTTCGCGGATGCCGAGACCCATTGTTGGATTGTCTATCCGCTGTGGCAAGAGGCCTACTCCTATACCGAGGGTTTGGCCATGGTTTGTGGTGAGGCAGGATGGTGCGCGATCGATGAATCGGGGCGGATTGTGGTCCGTTTCCCGGATTACAGTGAGGTGTCGCCACTGCGGGAGGGGTTGGCACGGGTCTGTCGAAATGGGCACTACGGTTATGTCAATGCAGCCGGTGAAGAGGTGATCGAACCGATCTATGAGCGGGCCTCGCTGTTTCGTGGCGGGTATGCCACGGTCACCTGTCACGGAGTGCGTTTTCGGATCGATCGACACGGTAATCGTGCCTAAAAATGGAGTAAACGCCCAAAAATCCAGGAAAACATGGCTCTAAAGCCTGAATTTTGGACCAAATAGCGCATTTTCTCGTCCAAAATTTGTAACTTCCCTTTCGATGTCGCATTCTGCCGCATCATCTTGTAAAATTCCTGCCTATGTACTCCGCCCGTATCAGCAGAAAGACTCCTGCTCTGTTCGTTATTCTGATCGATCAATCCGGTTCGATGGAGGAGCCGACCACCCTATATGGGAATCCGGTCTCCAAGGCCGAGGCTGTCGCCACAACAGTCAATATGTTGCTCGGAGAACTGTTGCGCAGAAGCCGTCGGGAAGAGGGCTATCGGGACTATTTCGATGTGGCGGTGTTAGGGTATCATGACGACGAGGTGGAACCGCTCTTGAGTAAAGGGAAACGTCTGTTCGTAAAACTGTCCGAACTCTACGAACGGGATACTCCACGGTTGCAGATTCAGCGGGAGAGACGTTTGCCCGATGGCCGGACGCTCTTTTCGGTGGTCGAGCAGCGGGAGTGGATCACTCCGTTTGCACAGGGGCAGACTCCGATGTATGCCGCATTTTTGAAGGCATACGAGTTGGTTCGGGATTGGTGTGCAGTCAGAGCTCACGGAGCCTGTTATCCGCCGGTGGTTTTCAATATTACGGATGGCGAGGCCTCCGATTGTGATGAGGCGGGACTCGAAGAGATGGCTGCCCGGATTCGGCAGGTGGGGACCTCGGATGGAAATACCCTGTTGATGAATATCCATATCTCGTCAGATTTGTCGAAAACGCCCGTCGTGTTTGCAGCGGATGAAAAGGAGCTTCCAGATCAACGTTATGCCCGTTTGTTGTATCGGATTTCGAGCGAAATGCCTCCACTCTACCGGGAGAGCATTGCCGCTTTGCGCGGATGTCCGTCCGGAACGTTTCGCGGCATGAGTTACAACGCCTCGATGACCGATCTGATCGGGATGATGAATATAGGTTCTGTCTCTGTATCGCTAATGGATTGAAAATGATGCTTTCGATAGATCAATTGCTCGAAACGCTCAGTAACCCTGAGGGAAGATTCAAAACGTTGTCGGGAATCCATCTCGAAAATGAAAACGGTGAGCCCGGTTATCTCTTGCGCAGCGGTGGGGCTGTAGCGATCTTTCGGGTTTGGCTCGAGGAGCGCTCCTGCGAATTGTCCTGCGCGTTGAAAAATCGGGAACAGCGCAGTGTGTCGGCCTGCCTGCGTGTCAATTTTCTGCAACGAATCACGGCTCCCTATTTGGTCGATTACGAGTTTCACGGACAGGAGATGCTGCTTTTCGATACAATGGGAAATTCGTTCGATATCGATGTAGTGTTGACTGAACGGCCCCAAGGGGTAGGGTTGGACAAAGCGTTGTCCGAACTGTGCGATCGAGGAGAGCGGGGCCCTCTGTTCGCTCTGCGCAAAACGTTTTGCGAAATGGCCAGTTGGTTGTTGCGCTCTCCGATTGTGCACGGTGCCCTCAAACCTGTCAACGTGATTGTGGCACCCGACGGAACGTGTCGGTTGATTCGGTACGAAGCGATGCGGGTCCCCGGCATGGAGGAGTTGAGCGAACATTGGGGCGATGATACCGTTGCCGCCGCCAATTTGGCGATCGGTCTGTCGTTGCTCTGTGCTGCCCCAGCGCTTTACCGAATCTGCAATGGCGACAGTCTGTTCCATACCCCGTTACTCCGTTCGTCACTGTTGCCGTTGGTGTCGGACATGGCTCGCGAATCCTCCTGTGAGCCGCTGTTGCAACTTGTGGAGATGTTGTCACGAGGAGGGTTTGCGCTGGATCGGGAACAGTTGGCGGATGTGCTGGAGGTCCTGGCTTGCGATAAAACGGACATGACACTCCCTGTTGACCGTCTCAATCGACTTCGGACAGAGATCACGACCCCTTCACCTTCCCCGAAGCCGGTTACTCCACCTGCAACAACCGTGCGTGCAGACCTGTCGCTGTACGATTGGGTCGGTCCGATGTGTGAGGCACTGATCTGTGTCCAGCGGGGCTCGAAATGGGGCTATCTGAACAGCGACGGAACGGTAGCGATCCCGTTGCGTTATGACTGGGCGGATGACTTTCTCGAAGGGCGTGCGGTCATACGGATCGGGGATCAGTTCGGTCTAATCGACAAGGAGGGCAATGAGGTGTTGGCTCCCGTTTACGAATCGGTCGATTGGGATTGTCGGCACGGCGTGGCTTGTGTCTCGTATGAAGGCAAAATCGGACTTTACGACCGCACCGGCAAAGAGCGTGTTGCTCCGCAGTACGATTGGATGGGCGATATTCGAGAATCGGATCTGTTGTTGGTGCGCAAAGAGGGCAAATGCGGTTACATCCGTCATACGGGTGAGGTGGTTATCCCGCTCCAGTATGATGACGCATTCGATTTCGGCAGTGCCGATCGCGCTCAGGTTACCCTGCATGGACGCACATTTATGATCGATCGCGAAGGCCACGAATTGCCTCACAGCTAATTCTTTTTTTTGGGGGGGGCATTGATGCGGCAAGGCGATACCGATGCCGGATTAGCTGAATTTAATGCTCTGTTCGTTTTCGGCCAATATGGCACGAAACAGCAGCGAACAATAGCCCTTTCCCTCCCTTCCTTCGAAGGTGGCATGCGTCTACCCTAATTGCATCCAAGTACGAGTTCGCTAATGTGCCGATTTTGGTGGGGTCAACAAACAAGATGGTGCGCTTGCAAGCGTAGATACCCTGCACAATAATCTTCGGGAAACAGCAAACAGTGGCCGGGTTAACCTGAGATCGGTTGGTAGTTCGTGGTTCGGCGGGTCGTTCGATATGTGGCGACCCTCTATGCCTTAGCGAAGTAAGGGAGTGGAGAGTAAAACGGAAGTGCCCAACAATAAAATTTCGTGGCAGGTATCACCTCATCCGGATAAACAAAAAAAGAGGAGAGATCCCTTGCGGATCTCTCCTCTTTTTGAGTATCTATTGTCAGAGAATTATTTCACCTCTTCGAAGTCTACATCGGTGACGTTACCGTTGTTGCCGTTACCACTGTTGTTTGCAGAAGCGCTACCGGCATTTGCATTGGCTTGTGCCTGCTGTGCACCTGCTGCATTCTGTGCATTGTACAGATCCTGCGATGCAGCCTGCCATGCATTGTTCAACTCAGTGGTGTACTTGTCAATGTCGGCAATGTTCTGAGCTTTGTGAGCATCTTTCAACTTGCCAAGTGCGCTTTCAATAGCAGCCTTCTTGTCAGAAGAGAGCTTGTCACCGTACTCTTTGAGCTGTTTCTCGGTCGAGAAGATCATGCTGTCTGCAGCGTTGACCTTGTCGATACGCTCACGTTCCTCTTTATCCTTTGCCTCGTTGGCTTTGGCCTCGTCACGCATACGCTGAATCTCCTGCTCGGTCAATCCCGAAGATGCCTCGATACGGATCTTCTGCTCTTTGCCAGTGCCTTTATCCTTAGCCGATACGTTCAAAATACCGTTGGCATCGATATCGAACGTTACCTCGATCTGAGGCACTCCTCTCGGAGCTGATGGAATGCCGTCCAAGTGGAAACGACCGATCGTCTTGTTGTCGCGGGCCATCGGACGCTCACCCTGCAGAACGTGGATCTCAACTGAAGGCTGGTTATCGGCAGCCGTCGAGAAGACCTCACTCTTGCGGGTCGGGATCGTGGTGTTGGCGTCGATCAAACGAGTGAAGACACCACCCAAAGTCTCGATACCCAGTGACAGCGGGGTAACATCCAACAGCAACACATCTTTAACCTCACCGGTCAAGACACCACCCTGGATGGCTGCACCGACTGCTACGACCTCATCCGGGTTGACACCTTTCGAAGGAGTCTTGCCGAAGAAGTCTTCAACAACCTTCTGGATGGCCGGGATACGGGTCGAACCACCGACGAGGATCACCTCATCAATATCTTTGGTCGTCAAGTTGGCGTCAGCAAGCGCTTTCTTGCAAGGCTCGATCGTCGCACGGATCAGTTTATCAGCCAACTGCTCGAATTTCGAACGGGTCAGCGTCATAACCAAGTGCTGTGGCACACCATCCACCGGCATGATGTACGGCAGGTTGATCTCGGTAGAGGTTGAACTTGAAAGTTCGATCTTTGCCTTCTCGGCAGCCTCTTTCAAACGCTGCATGGCCATCGGGTCTTTCCGCAGATCAACATTGTGCTGTTTCATGAACTCGTCAGCCATCCAGTCGATGATAACGTGGTCGAAATCATCACCTCCCAGGTGAGTATCACCGTTGGTAGATTTTACTTCGAAGACACCGTCACCCAACTCCAGGATAGAGATATCGAAGGTACCACCACCCAAGTCATATACGGCGATCTTCATATCCTTGTTGGCTTTGTCCAAACCGTAAGCCAGTGCAGCGGCGGTCGGCTCGTTGATAATACGACGAACTTTCAAACCTGCAATCTCACCGGCCTCTTTGGTAGCCTGACGCTGCGAATCTGAGAAGTAGGCCGGAACAGTGATGACCGCTTCGGTTACTTCGGTGCCCAGATAATCTTCGGCAGTCTTTTTCATCTTCTGCAGAATGATTGCTGAAATCTCCTGCGGAGTGTACAGACGACCGTCGATATCGACACGCGGCGTGTTGTTTTCACCTCTTACAACGGGATAAGTTACACGACTGATCTCGTTCTGAACCTGATCGTAAGTCTCACCCATGAAACGTTTGATCGAGGTGATGGTCCGTTTCGGGTTGGTGATGGCCTGACGTTTTGCAGGGTCACCTACTTTACGTTCGTTGTTCTCAACGAAGGCTACGATAGACGGAGTGGTCCGGTGTCCTTCGCTGTTAGGAATCACAACCGGTTCGTTGCCTTCCATGACGGCAACGCAGGAGTTCGTGGTTCCAAGGTCAATTCCGATAATCTTTTCCATAGTATGTCAATTTTATTTAGTTATTATTTCGTGTTTGGTTCTGTATTGTCAACCGATACGCCCTTACCTCAATCAAGGTTTGTGCCAAGAGATAAAAGTTGCCCAAATAGCTCGCATATCTGCCAGGAAGGCTGCCTTTGGCAGGGAGTTTGACACCTTCGACTGACAAATCGTCCGACCCGACTGAGATTTTGTCCGAGCAGGTCATTTTTGTGACGAAATATTTTGATTTAACGTTTATTTCATGTATTTTTAAGACAGATCAAAAAATACCGCGAGACGGTTAAAATATAAACTTAAATTTCACGAATCATGGTAATTACATTCAACGAGCTGCGTCGGATCAAAGACAAATTGCCCAGTGGCAGTTCGCAGCGCATTGCAGACGAAGTGGGAGTGAGCGTTGACGAGGTACGGAACTATTTCGGCGGTAGACATTTCGACGGTGAAGGCGGTGCTCCGGTGGGCATTCATATTGAAAAAGGACCTGACGGTGGTGTTGTGACTCTCGATGATTCAGCTATTCTCGATTGTGCATTGCGGATTATTGCCGAAACAGAGGCTGCCAAGCAGAGCGTCTGATCCGAGTCGCTTGCAAAAAATAAAAGCAGTATGGTATCCAAAACCATACTGCTTTTTTATTGATAAGTACTGTTGCAGGACTTCTGGGCAAAGCGGAAAAGTGGAAGGAAACAGGAAGATTGATCCTGATTTGTCCTTCTTGCTGACTTAAAATATACCGTTGTGAGTCTCCTTGAGATTGTCGTTTACTGAAATGCAACCATTTTGACCCTTACATGGAACTTATAGTGAGCAAAGTGTAAACAGCCCCAGACAATCCGATGACTAAGAAAATAGCGGAGTATATTCTAACGACTCTGTCCTTGTATTTGATACCGTAAACTAAGCCTGTTAACGAGCATAGGGTCAAACCGATGGGGATGGCAAAGCTTCCCAATGCCATTATGCATATTAGCATTATGGCACAGATTAGGCTTAAAACTTTTGTTCGTTTCGTTACAGAAATCATAAGATTTGAAAGTATAGAGAGTTTGCCTAAGGTTTAATTAGTATTGGGTTTGAGAATTTATATCAATCCCTGCTCGTGTTGGCTAAGGTGCAACAACACAATCAGCGGATGAATAATCAGCGGGGCGATAGTATGTATTAATTTTTTGTCTGTGGCGTATTGTCTGAATTACTTGAAACAATTGGTTCTGGATCGCTGTTGTTGTCCGAAATGTCGCGAATGACAGATGCAGAAGGACGTTGATAGAGTTTTAAGCCGAAAAGTGGAATGACCAGCAACAGATGGTTGAGCATATCGGCTACCACACGCTCAAAGAAGGCAAAACGCTTTTCGGTAGTGCTGCCATATAGCTCTAACCGAATGCCGTTCTCATCGAAAGGTAGGTAGCGTACAACCAATGTCTGATCTGTAGCCAACAGCGGGTGTTGACTCAAATAGGCTTCGGCGTAACAACGGAAAAGAGCGATGTTTAATGTTGCCTGGTTGGAGTTGGTTTGTTGGAACAACTCTTTCATTTTGTTGGCAGTCGCTGCTGTATAAGGATGAGTCGCAATGGCTTCGATCTGTTCAGGTGTGAGCTCGGCCAATGAAGAGGTGTCGATGTATATAGGACGTTTGAATTGTCTGCCAGAGCTCTCTTCCATTCCTCTCCAGTTGGTGAAGGCTTCCGAAACCATTGAATAGATGGGAAGCATGGTCATCGTATTGTTCCAGTTGCGCACCTTGACATAGGTGACGTTAATGTCTGTCACAATACCGTCAGCCCCCTTGGACGGCATCTCGATCCAGTCGCCCGGACGGATCGTATCTTGTGCCGAGATCTGGATCGAGGCGATAAATCCCAAGATGGTATCCTTGAACACCAGAGACAAAATGGCAGCTGACGCACCCAGTCCGACCAGCAGTTGGGTGGGGTCTTTGTGGATCAGAATCGCGATCACCACGATGCTCATGACAAAGTATATGGCGATTTTGGCCGCTTGGATAAGGCCTTTGATCGATTTGCGGCGGGCGATCGGTTTGGATTCGTAGATGTCATTGAGTGCGTTGAGGAAGGCTCCGCAGGTCAGTGCCCCCATGACCGTGATGAAAATGCGGGAGACCATCTCGACGCCGGCAATAATCGACGGATGATACCCGGCGAAAATGAGCCGTGCAGTGATCAACAGTAAAACGCCGGTCAGACATTTGATGATGCGGGTAAAAAAGTGGCGGTGCAGCAAAAAATCGTCCCATTGGGTCTTGCTGAGCCGAACCGCACGGGTCACCACGTGGGTGAGCACCCAGGAGCCGACAAAATTCAGCACCCACAGCAATAAGAGAATCAGCCCGCATGCGATTAGAAACGTAATCACGTTGGCCGTGGAGTCGGAAAGTCCCCACAGTGTGAGGTATTTTTCAATCCAGCGCAGTACAAAAAAGGTTGGTTGGTAGATGGGTTCCATGGCTCAGGTCGAATGGAGTATTAAGATCAAACGGTGAATAGGGCGGGGAGTGTTCCCTCGGGTGTTACACCCGTCTAACAGGTCTGCCTCCCGGATGCAGCGACATCGTTCACATCCATTTTGGCGGATGGTGTTTGTCGGGCTGCATGCTTTTACGGACAAATATACAGATTTTTTGTGGTGGTCCGAGTCTCCTTTTCGGCGGGTTGTACCGAAGGGGAAAAATCCCACAAGGAAAAGCCGTTAAAGGGTTGCAATTGAGGAAAAATTTCGTAGATTTGCACTCCAAATGCCGTTTGTATATAGAACGAATAAACATTTTAAAGTCAATAAATCCAAACAAACATGCAGAATAAAGGTGCACTAAAATTTCTGGCGATTGTTCTCGCACTTGCCTGCGCGTACCAGCTTTCGTTCACGTTTGTGACGCGCCACGTCGAGAAACAAGCCGCCCGTTATGCTGCCGGTGATCCGGAAAAGGAGCAGAACTATCTGGACTCCATAAAATCGCAGCCCATTTATAACCTCGGGTTTGTGAAGTTCAACTACAAGGAGTGTAAAGAGAAGGAGATCAACCTCGGCCTCGACCTGCGCGGCGGTATGAACGTCATGCTGGAAATTTCGGTTGAGGATGTGATTCGTGCACTCTCGAACGACAGTAAAGATCCTATTTTTAACCAGGCTCTCGCTCAGGCTCGCGAGGAGCAGAAGAATAGCACCAGCGATTATATCACGCTCTTCGCTTCTGCTTATGAGAAACTGTCGAACGGCGGTAAATTGAGCTATATCTTCAACACTCCCGAGCTTCGTGAGGAGATCACCCCGTCGAGTACCAACGAACAGGTGATCAAAGTGCTGCGGGAACAGTCTGAAAGTGCGATTGCCAACTCGTTCAACGTATTGCGTAACCGTATCGACCGTTTCGGTGTGACTCAGCCCAACATCCAGCGTCTGGAAAATTCAGGACGTATCCTGGTTGAGCTTCCGGGTGTAAAAGAGCCGGAACGTGTACGTAAGCTCCTTCAGGGTACCGCAAGCCTCGAATTTTGGGCAACCTACGAGAATAACGAGATCTATCCCGCTTTGGATCAGGCAAATGCCGTTATTCGTGGCCTGAAAGAGGCTGGCGAGATTGCCGATACTACTGCTAAGGTTGAAACAGCTGATAGCAGCGCTGCTCAGGCAGCAACGGATTCTCCGGCACTGCTTGCGAAATTGGACAGTACTGCTGTTGCCGATACAGCCGCTATGCAGGCTCAGGATACGGCTGCTTTCGAAGCACAGTTCCCGCTGTTTGCCAAACTGCACCCGATGGTTGACGAACAGGGTCAGATCTATGGCGGTCCGGTGATCGGTCGGGCTATGTCATTCGATACCGCTGCTGTAAACCGCTATATGCAGTTGCCGCAGGTTAAGGCCCTGCTGCCTCGTGATATCAAACTCTTCTGGGGTATCAAATCTGCAGATCCCGCCGGTACGGTTTACGATCTGTATGCAATCAAGGCAAACACCCGTGATGGCAAAGCACCGCTGGACGGTGGTGTCGTAACCGATGCCCGTGAGGAGTACTCTCAGCATGGTGCCACGGCTGAGGTCAGCATGGTGATGAATGCCAGCGGTGCTCGGACCTGGGCTCGTATGACCGCAGATAATGTTGGTCGTAGTATTGCCATCGTTTTGGATGGTTATGTATATTCGGCTCCACGTGTAAACGGCGAAATCGAGGGCGGCCGCTCTTCGATTACTGGTCAGTTTACTATTCAGGAGGCAAAAGACTTGGCCAATGTGCTGAAATCGGGTAAACTGCCCGCTCCGGCACGTATTATTCAGGATACCGTGGTGGGCCCTTCACTGGGACAGGAGTCAATCAACGCAGGTATGATGTCCTTCGTATTGGCCTTCATCCTGGTTCTGATCTACATGGTATTCTACTACCACACTGCCGGTATGGTCGCCGGAATCGCTTTGATCTGTAACCTCTTCTTCCTGTTGGGTGTACTGGTATCATTCGGTGCAGTATTGACCTTGCCGGGTATCGCCGGTATCGTGTTGACGATGGGTATGGCCGTCGATGCGAACGTGATTATCTACGAACGTGTTAAAGAGGAGTTACGTGCAGGTAAGGGCTTGGCTCTCTCTCTCAAAGAGGGCTTCAAGAACGCTATGTCAGCCATTATCGATGGTAACTTGACCACCTTGATTACCGGTATCGTCCTGTTCGTCTTCGGTACAGGTCCGGTACAGGGTTTTGCAACCACGTTGGTCATCGGTATCCTGACCTCACTCTTCTGCTCGATCTTTATTACCCGGTTGATCTTCTCAGCAATGCTCAACAAGGGTAAGAACATCCGCTTCTCGAATCGTTATACCGAAAACTTCCTCTCCAATACGCATGTTAACTTCATCAAGATGCGTAGCGTTTCGTACATCATCTCCGGTGTGCTGATTCTGGCGACGATTGTTTCACTCGCTACCCGCGGTATGAGTTACGGCGTAGATTTCTCCGGTGGACGTGCCTTCGTGGTTCGCTTCGATCAGCCTGTAACCGCCAATGATGTTCGTGCTGCTTTGCATCCGGTATTTGAGGGTACCAGCTACGAGGTAAAACAGTTCGGTAACGAGAACCAAATGCGTATCGTTACGCAGTACAAATACGACGATGCCGGTGATAATGTAACCGCCGAGATCGAGGGTATGCTCTATCAGGCTTTGTCTCCGCTGATGGCCCAGAAGTTGACGCAGGCTGAATTCCAGACTACGCAAACCAGCCCTTACGGTATTATCAGTTCTGACAAAGTTGGTCCGAGTGTCGCTCACGATATGACGGTCAATTCATTCATCGCCGTATTGTTCAGTTTGATCGCGATTGGTGTTTATATCATCATCCGTTTCAAACGTTGGCAGTGGGGTGTCGGTAGTGTCATCTCGTTGGCTCACGACGCCTTGATCACGATCGGTATCTTCTCCATGTTGTATGGCATCCTGCCCTTCACCATGGATGTGGATCAGTCGTTCATCGCCGCAATCTTGACCATTATCGGTTATTCAATCAACGATAAGGTGGTGATCTTCGACCGTATCCGTGAATACCAGATCCTCTATCCGAAACGTAATATTCGCGATAACATCAACAACGCTATCAACAGTACTTTGGCTCGTACGGTCAACACCAGTGGTACCACCTTCGTCGTACTGTTGGCGATCTTCCTCTTCGGTGGTGAGGTGATCCGCGGCTTTATCTTCGCCTTGATGTTCGGTGTGATCATCGGTACCTACTCTTCAGTATTCATTGCAACCCCGATCGCATACGACCTGATCAACAAGAAAAATCGTGACAAAAGTGCTGCATAAGCCCTTTTGAAAGTTCATAACGAGAAACGGCAATCGCCTTGCAGCGGTTGCCGTTTTTCTTTGCCGTTTTCTAAATTACTTCTTATATTTGTTTCGATATGGGCTTTATCAACATAACGCTGATCGATGTTATTGATATCCTCGTGGTCGCGATGATCATGTTCCAGATCTATCGCCTGACACGAGGTACCAATGCATTGCGTATTGTGGTCGGTATCCTGATCGTCTATCTGTTGTGGATCGTCGTTCGGCTGCTGAAAATGGAGCTGCTGAGCATGATCCTTGGACAGATCATCGGGGTGGGGGTGATTGCCCTGATCGTGGTGTTCCAGCAGGAGATTCGACGCTTTTTGCTGTTGCTCGGTACGCAGTATTCGCACCGAAAAAACACCCTGTTGGGGCGGCTCTTAAAATCACGGCGCTCCAAAGTACGCTCGTTGGAGTGGATCGAACCTTTGGTGAGCGCTTGTGCCGATATGGCGGCAACCAAAACAGGAGCCTTGATCGTGATCGGGCGGGGCGTAAGTCTCGATCCGGTAATTCATCGAGGAGTTGTGGTAGATGCCGTTATTTCATCAGCTTTGATTAAGACCATCTTTTTTAAGAATTCCCCGTTGCATGACGGCGCGATTGTTATTGCCGACGGTAGGATTGCCGCAGCGCGTTGTGTGCTGCCCTCGACCGAACGGGAGGTGGTTCCGGCGGAGTTCGGCATGCGGCATCGGGCTGCCCTCGGGGCCTCGGAGGTAACCGATGCACTGGTCATCGCCGTTTCGGAGGAGCGTGGAACCATATCAGTTGCCCGTAAAGGCCACATTCGCCAAAATCTGACTCCGATCCAATTGCAGGCACATCTGAGCAAGGTGTTGTCTCTTTCGTATTCGTAAATAAGTTGTCCGTTAATAAAAAGAGTACCGATGTCAGAGCCCACTAAAGCACCGGCCAATGTTGTTATTCCAATCTATCGAACTGCGTTGTCCGACGATGAATGGATCTCGTTGGAGCGTTGTTTTTCGATTCTGAACTCTTTCCCGGTTACGTTTGTCTCTCCGGAAGGGCTCGATTTGACCCCGGTGACCGACCGTTTTCCTACAGCGCATGTAGAACGATTTGATCCCGCCTTTTTTGCGGGACGTGACGGGTATAATCATCTGATGTTGTCCGCAGAATTTTACGAACGATTTTTGACGTGGGATTACATTCTGTTGTATCAGACCGATGCCTTTGTGTTTCGAGATGAATTGGCCGCGTGGTGTGCCCGAGGGTACGATTACATCGGGGCTCCATGGCCGTTACGGCCGATCTATGCCAATCCGCTGTATAAAATAGGCTCGAGACTAAAAAGTTTTTTGTTGCGTAAAGATCATGCGCAGCGCCATATTGTACGCAATAAGGTGGGTAACGGCGGCTTTTCCTTGCGTCGTACTCAAACCATTTACGATCTGCTGAAAAATAATCCGGAACGGGTCGCCTATTACAAAGAGCGGGTCGGACTCGCCTCCCGCTATTACGAGGATGTCTTTTATGCGGTCGAGGCATCGGCACTGAATCCTTCGTTTCGTATTCCTTCGGTGCAGGAGGCGTTGGGCTTCTCGTTCGATACCTATCCGCATCTCTGTTTTCGCATGAATGGCGGAAAATTGCCATTCGGCTGTCACAGCTACCATCGCCGCCGTCGTTGGAAATTCTGGCAACCGTATATTGAGGAGGCACTAAACGCTACTAAGAAGTAGGTACGACCTGCTTTCCTCGTTTTTGATGCACAGGGGGAGGACTGTATGCAAGAATGTTGGCGAGCTCCTGTTCTCTCGCTGAAGGTGCCTGCACTAAGAAGAATATAGACCCTGAGAATTTAAGTGCGCAGGAGGGGGCGAGTTGTGCGGTGCTTGTGAAACGGCGCTTTTTAACTCGTTACGAGCTCACGGTGGAACCAAGGCTCAGTTTCCTTGGTTTCGATTTCGGGAATTTTATCTGTTGGGCCATTGCTTGGAAGTACGCGTTCGATCCATGGCTGAATGGTTCTATCCCGATCGTCTGGTGCGAAGGTTTGTTTCTCTTTCCCTTCTTTCCCTTCTTTCCATCCATCCTTCCGGCAAATTCAACTCAATTATAGATCGCCGTAAAATCAATAAAAGCCTGCTCAAGTGAGCAGGCTTTTAGTATTAGCAGTATGGTGCAAAGCTTATTTGCGTTCGGGGCGCAGTTCGCGAACCGTAGCACCGGCTTGCCACATCTCGCTCTCGCGGAGCTCTTTCAGCTCGGCATTCAGCTTCTCACGATAATCCGGCTTGCTGTTGCTGTCGATCGAACGCTGGGCTTCATTGCCGCAAGCAACCTCCTGATACAGTTTCCGGAATACCGGAAGGGATGCATCCCGGAACGGTTTCCACCAATCCAATGCACCACGTTGTGCCGTAGTTGAGCAGTTGGCATACATCCAGTCCATACCGTTTTCTCCAACCAATGGCATCAGACTTTGGGTCAACTCCTCAACTGTTTCGTTGAACGCTTCCGAAGGGGTATGGCCATTTTCACGCAGTACCTGATATTGTGCAGCAAAAATACCCTGGATAGCACCCATCAGTGTCCCGCGTTCACCGGTCAGGTCAGAGTAAACCTCCTTTTTGAAGGTGGTCTCGAACAGATAGCCCGAACCGATACCGATACCCAATGCAATGACTCGATCCCAAGCTTTGCCTGTCGCATCCTGCATGATCGCGTAGCTGGAGTTCAGACCACGGCCCTCGAGGAAGAGGCGACGCAGCGAGGTCCCCGAACCTTTGGGGGCAACCATGATGACATCGACATCCTGAGGAGGTACAATACCGGTACGATCCGAGTAAGTGGCACCAAAACCGTGCGAGAAGTAGAGTGCTTTCCCGGCGGTCAGATGTTTTTTTACTGTCGGCCATACTGCGATCTGTGCAGCATCGGAGAGCAGATAGAGAATGATGGTGCCGCGAGCACAAGCCTCATCGATCTCGAACAGCGTCTCGCCCGGTACCCAACCGTCAGCAACCGCTTTATCCCAGGTTTTGGAGTTTTTACGTTGGCCAACGATAACTTTGAATCCGTTGTCTTTCAGGTTCAAAGCCTGACCCGGTCCCTGTACACCGTAACCGATAACGGCGAGGGTCTCATCTTTCAACACTTCGAGCGCTTTGCTCAGCGGAAACTCTTCGCGGGTGATGACATTCTCTTCCACCCCGCCGAAATTCATCTTTGCCATGATTTCTCAGATTAAATTTTGTTGTTGGTTATTGTTCGTTCATTCAAATTAGTGCCGAAAACACGATAACCACTACGAACATTTTCCTTACTCAGCGGGCAAGGTCTATTCGTATGTCGGTTCACGTCTTCTCGCTGTTTATGTTTTTAGTTAAATTTTTCCTTGCAGTTTCCGTTCCCACGGCTCCCGGTGCAGTACAACACTGCCAGAACGGGTAAACTCTTCCAGTAACTTTTCGTCTGCCAACATCTGGCGCATCTGTTCGATCTCCTCCCGGGTACCGGTCTTCTCGACCACCACATAATCCGGATTGAATTCGATGATTCGGGCATTCAATTGGCGAATCAAACGATCTGCCGTATCACTTTGTTTGAGAATCTGTGCCGAGATTTTGTACAGTGCGATCTCTTGCGTGATCAATTCCTCGTTGGTGTAGCACTCAACCTGGATCACATCGATAATATTGCGCAGTTGTTTGACAAGCAGCCCCATAGTCTCGGGTGTCGAATAGGCCGAAATGACAAACATACTGATCCCCTTAATCGAACTTTCGGAGACCTTCAGGCTCTCGATGTTGATTTTGCGGCGCAGGTACAGACTGGTGATACGGTTCAATACGCCGATCTGGTTTTCGGTGATGGCAATTACGATATATTCTTGTTTCATAACTTTACTCTTTACACATGACATTTGACAACGAAGCGCCGGCCGGTACCATCGGGAATACATTGTCTTCGGTGCGTACCACCACTTCGAGGAAGTAGGGACCATCGGCATCAGCCAATTTTTGCATGGCTGCGGGCAGCTCTTCGGGTTGGCTGACCCGGGCTGCAGGAATTCCGTATGCCGCAGCAATCATCGTAAAATCCGGGTTGTCCATGGAGGTGAACGAATAGCGCTGCTCGTAGAAAAGTTGTTGCCACTGACGTACCATTCCCAAATAGGAGTTATTCAATACGACGATCTTGACACCCAAGTGCTCCTGTTTGATGGTACCCAGCTCTTGCAAGGTCATCTGAAACCCGCCATCACCTAAAATAGCCACTACTTCACGATCCGGTTTGCCCAGTTTGGCGCCGATAGCGGCCGGCAAACCGAATCCCATCGTACCCAAGCCTCCGGAGGTGATAAAGCTGCGCGTGGTGTTGAAACGAGAATACCGTGCACCGAACATCTGGTTCTGTCCGACATCGGTCACAATGATTGCATCGCCGTGCTCGACATCGGCCAGTGCACTGACTGCTTGACACATCGTGATTTCTCCGTCAACCGGATGAAGGGCTGTTTTAATGACCGCTTCATGCTCTTCGTGACGTTTCTCTTCGGCAAAAGCGAGCCACTCTTTCCGCTCTTTGTATTTTATGCCTGGCAAAAGGGCCTGCAACGCCTGTTTGGCATCGGCCAAAATAGGCAGCGTTGCCGGAATCGATTTGTTCAGCACAGCCGCATCAATGTCAATATGGATTACCTTGGCATGTGGAGCATAGCTTTTGACGTCGCCGGTTACACGGTCGCTGAAACGCATGCCGACCGAGATGATCAGATCGCTTTGTTGCGTCATCTCGTTCGGGGCCAGATTACCGTGCATGCCGATGTTGCCCACGTAGAGCGGATGATTGTTTGGAACTGCCGAAATGCCCAACAGAGAGGTGGCCATCGGAATGCCGCCACGCTCCGCCAATACAATGGCATCATCTTCCGCATGGGCAAGCAACACCCCTTGACCGATTAACAGCAGCGGCCGTTCCGAAGCGTTGATCATTTCGGCCGCTTGATCAATGGCTGTCATGGACAGTGGGGGCACGGGCTGATAACTGCGTAACGAGGTGCAAGGTGTGTATTTAAAATCGAATGTCTCGATCTGGGCATTCTTCGTAAAGTCAATGACAACCGGACCGGGGCGTCCCGACCGGGCAATATAGAATGCCTTGGCGATGGCTCCCGGAATCTCTTCGGCACGAGTGATCTGGAAATTCCATTTGGTGACCGGCATCGTCATGCTGATGATGTCTGCCTCCTGAAAAGCATCCGAACCGAGTGCCGAAGCGGCCACCTGTGCCGTGATGCAGACCAGTGGAGTGGAGTCGATCATGGCGTCGGCAATGCCGGTGACGAGATTGGTCGCTCCTGGCCCTGAGGTGGCCAAGCAGACCCCCACCTGACCTGTTGCACGGGCAAATCCCTCGGCTGCATGTACCGCTCCCTGTTCGTGACGGGTCAGAATATGGTGTAGCCGGTCGGTGTACCCATACAGATGGTCATATACCGGGATGATTGCGCCTCCCGGATATCCAAACAGCGTTTTAACGCCTTCGGCAAGCAGTGACATCAACAGAGCCTCAGCTCCGGTTACCTTTATCGTTTCAGTTTTAGACATATCGTTGTGTTCTTTCGTTCGTTGATCGGTGTGCGCTGCGAGTAGATTTTTGTTGATAACCCGTCACTCGCTGCGAGGTAATATGCGCCTTCCGTCACCGGATAGCGTTTTGTGTGATTCAGAGAGGCTTCCTTCAATAGCTGTCCAGGTGAAATGGAGCGTAGTGTGGCCTCGGAATCTTTATCGTAAGGAGATAGCTGGTACAGGATCGGGTGGATCCGCCCGATCGGGTATTGCTCCCCAAATAGTCTCAATAAATTGGAGAAGAGAGATTTCGAATGATTGCCCTGACTTGGATGAAGAGTCTTTAACGGAGCTCCCGAACACCACCGCGATCGGCCGAGGTAACCAGACTGGCGTATGCTTTCAGTGCCTTGCTGATGACCCGATCTCGTCCGATGGGTTCGAAATGCGTCGTCTCTTCACGGCGCCGTTTCAACTCCTCGTCAGGGATACTAATTCGGATCGCTCGGTTCGGAATGTCGATCAAAATAGGGTCTCCGTCCCGAATCAACGCAATGTTGCCGCCTGCGGCCGCTTCGGGCGAAACGTGTCCGATCGAAAGTCCCGAGGTGCCTCCCGAAAAACGTCCGTCGGTAACCAAGGCACACTGTTTGTCGATCTTCATGCTCTTGAGGTACGAAGTGGGGTAGAGCATCTCCTGCATTCCTGGACCGCCTTTGGGCCCTTCGTAGCGGATGATGACCACATCTCCCGCTTGAACTTTTCCTCCGAGAATGCCGTCACAAGCCGCCTCCTGCGATTCGAATACGCGGGCAGTACCTTCGAAGCGGAGAATTGACGGATCTACGCCGGCCGTTTTGACAATGCAACCATCTTCGGCTAAATTGCCGAACAGTACGGCCAGCCCACCATCTTTCAGATAGGGGTGAGCCACATCTCGAATACAGCCTTCCGTACGGTCGGTGTCGGCTTCGGCGTACGTGTTGTGCTGAGAGCCGAGTTTGAGGTTGAATACTCCGCCCGGAGCAATCAGGGCTCGCTGTTTGGCTTCGGCACTGGCTGTCGGGGAGAGAATGTCGTTTTCGGCAATGGCACTCTTCAGATTGGGGTAGTCCACGCGATGTACGGTCGTATCGAGCAGACCGGCCCGATTCAACTCTCCGAGAATGGCCATAATTCCTCCGGCCCGGTTGACATCTTCAATGTGGTAGTGCGAGTTGGGCGCCACCTTGCAGATCACTGGAATCCGACGGGAGAGCATGTCGATATCTTTCATGGTGAAATCGACTCCGGCCTCCTGGGCAACGGCTAACAGGTGTAGTACCGTATTGGAAGAGCCTCCCATCGCAATGTCCATTGACATGGCATTGAGAAAGGCTGCACGTGTTGCAATGGAACGGGGCAACACCGCATCGTTATCGTGGAAATAGTATTCGTTTGCGTTTTTGACGATTAGTTTGGCCGCCTTGCGAAACAGTTCAGTGCGGGCGGCATGGGTAGCCAGAATGGTCCCGTTTCCCGGCAGCGACAGACCGAGCGCTTCGGTCAGACAGTTCATCGAGTTGGCGGTGAACATGCCCGAGCAGGAGCCGCAAGTGGGGCAGGCTGCATGTTCTACCTGACTTAAGGTCTCTTCAGAAACCGTTTCATCGGCCCCTTTGACCATCGCGTCGATCAGGTCGCAGGCTTTGCCGGCTGCCCGGCCGGCCTCCATCGGCCCCCCAGAAACAAAAACAGTAGGAATGTTGAGCCGCATGGTGGCCATCAGCATTCCCGGCGTAATTTTATCGCAGTTGGAGATGCAGATCATTGCATCGACCTTGTGTGCGTTGCACATATACTCGACACTGTCTGCAATCAGATCGCGTGATGGGAGCGAGTAGAGCATGCCGTCATGGCCCATGGCAATGCCGTCGTCGATGGCGATCGTATTGAATTCGGCAGCGAAGCACCCCTCTTCAGCAATCCACTGTTTAATCTGTTGACCGATCTCGTGCAGGTGAACGTGTCCCGGTACGAATTGGGTGAAAGAGTTGACAATCGCAATGACCGGACGACCCATCTGTTCATCCTTCATACCATTTGCCCTCCATAGGCTGCGAGCGCCTGCCATGCGGCGCCCCTGAGTGGTTATATTACTTCTGAGTGGTTTCATAAACTTTTGTTTCAGTGTACTACAAAATAAATCGGACAACGTTCAGAACGAATACTCTTTTTTGAACTCTTTATGATGCCCAATGTCTATTATTGGTGTATTTTATATTTACAATCAGTTTGTTGTATATTTTTATTCTACTATGACAAAGCTTTAGTCGAAGTTTGTTAAATTTATATTGAAAAATTTCATTCAAGATACGAATTTTTTGGCTGAAAAACTAAAAAATGGCCTCATTCGTTTGAATTGTGTCCTTTCGAGAAAGTTATTGTTGGAAAATAGAATCAACGGGGTGATAAAAATTCCGAATTGAAAGATGCGGGTTTGCAGGGATCCTGCTTTTGAAATGGGCGCACTTTATGTACCTTTGTGGACGAAAATTAAGTGAAAAACGGAGGCCCTCCTCCGCAAAAAATGAGCATTATGAAAAAAGAGTATATTCCATTTGTGGATGATCTGATCGAATTGGCCATCCGCGAAGATATCGGAGATGGTGACCACTCGTCTCTCTCCTGCATTCCACACGATGAACGCGGACGCATGAAACTGTTGGTAAAACAGGAGGGGATCCTCGCCGGTGTCGAGGTGGCTCAGCGTGTCTTCAAACGTCTTGATCCCGACGTAAAATTTGAACAACTGATCGACGATGGTGCCCGCATCAAACCGGGCGATATTGCCTTTTATGTCGAAGGTCGGCTGATCTCGTTGTTGCAGGCAGAACGTATTGTGCTCAACATCATGCAGCGTATGAGTGGCGTGGCAACTCAAACCGCCGTATATGTCAAGGAGCTCGAAGGGCTGAAAACTAAGGTGCTCGATACCCGTAAAACCACACCGGGAATGCGTGTGTTGGACAAAATGGCGGTCAAGCTCGGTGGTGGAGAGAATCACCGCATGGGACTCTTCGATATGGTTATTCTCAAAGATAACCACATCGATTTTGCTGGGGGTATTCTCAAAGCGATCCCCCGTGTGCGCGAATACCTGAAAGCAAAAGGTAAAAATATTCCGATCGAGGTGGAGGTGCGTTCGCTGGATGATATTCGGGATGTCTTTGCTGCTGGAGGATGCGATCGGATCATGCTCGACAACTTTACCCCGGAGATGACGCGTGAAGCGGTCAAATTGATCGACGGACGGATCGAAACCGAATCCTCGGGTGGCATCACGTTGAAAAATCTGCGTGAATATGCCGAGTGCGGGGTGGATTACATCTCGGTTGGGGCATTGACCCACCAGATCAAGAGTCTGGACTTGAGTCTGAAGGCTTGTTAAGGCACGCGTAGTTTGTGAACGAATAGAGACGGATAGCGATGAACATAAAAACGATAGTGATGGCAGGGATTCTTTCATCGGTAGCTGTGGGCCCGACTGTGGGGGCTGAATCCGGTCAGGGAACGTTTGGTTACGAGGAGATGAGGCAGGGGTTGTTTACTCCCCGAACCGTACAGGGGGTGCGCAGCCTGAATGACGGTGAGCACTATACGACAATGAGTGATGGCCGAATCCTGGCATTCAGTTACCAAACCGGTGAACAGACCGATGTGGTTTTTGACAGCAAAAGTCAACAACCTGAGCTGAAATTCTCGGACTATACCTTCAGCTCCGATGAGCGTCGGATTCTGTTGACCACGGAGGTGCATCCGATCTATCGTCGTTCGTTCACGGCGGAGTATTGGATCTACGATCGGGATACCAAAATGTTGATTCCACTCTCGAAAAATGGTCCGCAGCAGGTGGCACAATTTTCGCCCGATGCAACTCGGGTGGCCTTTGTGCGCGATAACAACCTTTTTGTTGTGGATTTGGCTTCGGGCGAAGAGTCGCAGTTGACGACGGATGGTCAGTTCAACCATATTATTAATGGTATCCCGGATTGGGTCTATGAAGAGGAGTTCGGTTTTTCGCGCGCCTTTGAATGGTCTCCCGATGGCCAGAATATCGCCTGGATGCACTTCGATGAGAGTCGGGTCAAAGAGTATAACATGAACCGATTCAACGGAAAGCTCTATCCGGAAAATTACACCTTTAAATACCCCAAAGCCGGAGAGCAGAACTCTATCGTCGAGGTCTATAACTACAATTTCAAGACGGGGCGTCGTAGCCGTATCGATGTGGGGCCGGAGACCGACCAGTATATCTCCCGCATCAAATGGACGCCGAAAAACGGCCTGTTGGCTTACCGCTTGAACCGTCCGCAGAACCATTTCGAACTGTTGCTGGCGGATGCGGCTGCACTCTCCGCTGAGCGTGCTGCGTCGGAGCAGGTTCCAACACGTGTTATTTACGATGAGCAGGATCCCCGTTATGTGGAGCGTGTGGATGATCAATGTGTCACGTTCCTGCCCGACGGTGACCGTTTTGTCGTGCGCAGCGAAAAAGAGGGCTATACCCAGCTGTATCTGTACAGCATTGCGAAAGGATTTCTGAATCGGATCACCTCCGGTGAGTGGGAGGTGACGGAGCTGGTTGGCATCGAAGGTGATAAGGTCTATTACATTTCGACCGAAAGCTCACCGCTCAAACGGGACTTGTTCAGCATCAAACTCAACGGCAAAGATAAAAAACGGTTGACTGGCGGGGATGGTACCTATTCGATCGCACCGTCACGTGGATTCCGCTATTTTATCAGCTATTTTTCCAATGTCAATACCCCCAATCGGGTGACCCTGCATAAGGCTGATGGTAAGTTGGTGCGTGTCTTGGAGGAGAACACCGAATTGAAGGAGCGGTTGGCTGAACTGAAGGTGCCGGTCAAAGAGTTCTTCACGTTCCGTACACCGGAAGGAAACGAACTCAATGGCTATATGATCCGTCCGAACGATTTTGATTCGACTCGAACCTATCCGCTCTTTATGGTGCAATATAGCGGTCCCGGCTCACAGCGGGTTGCCGACAGCTGGAGTATGGCTTGGGAGGATGTGCTCGTACAGCAGGGCTATATCGTAGCCTGTGTGGATGGACGGGGAACCGGTTGCCGTGGCTCCGAATTCAAAAAGTGCACCTACAAGCAACTCGGTAAATATGAGGTGGAGGACCAGATCTACGCCGCACGCTATTTGGGTTCGTTGCCCTATATTGATGCCAATCGGATCGGAATTTTCGGTTGGAGCTACGGCGGATTCATGGCGTTGAACTGCATCCTCAAAGGAAACGATGTCTTTAAAATGGCCATTGCTGTGGCACCTGTCACCTCGTGGCGTTTCTACGATACGATCTATACCGAAATTTATAACGGAGATCCAAACGAAAATCCGTCCGGGTATGACGACAACTCACCGATCCATTTTGCGGACCGTCTCAAGGGTAAATTGTTGATTGCTCACGGTACGGCCGATGACAATGTGCACATTCAGAACACCTATGAGATGGTGGCTCGTCTGGTGGAGCATGACAAACCGTTCGAGATGTATATCTACCCCGATCGCAACCACTCCATGGGCAATTACCGCAACCACCTGATGGAGCGTTGTATCGAATTCGTGCATCGCAATCTTTAGCAGGGTCAGGGCTGTCCTTTGATCGTTCTGGCCGTATTTTTGTTACACCCTTTGTTGATTCTCTTGTCATTCGCTGGTTGAGTTTCGTGAGATGGTTGTCATGAAACTGTCGCTGGCCGGGAACAAGGCCAGGAATGCGAAAAGAGAGGTGGCCGTGGATCGTAGAGAAGACTCGATAGAGAACTTTGCGCGTATAGGTCAATAAAAATGCGACTGCAGGTCAATAAAAAGATGGTTTCACCTTTTGAATCGGAGCGTGTATGGAATTTTTAATGGCACATCATCTGTTGGGATTGGTGATCGGCATCGCCACCTTTCTAATTATCGGTCTGTTTCATCCGGTGGTGATCAAGGCAGAGTACTATTGGGGCACCGGGTGTTGGTGGATCTTCCTGATATTGGGTGTCGCCGGAATCATCTGGTCGCTCTGTACGGAGAATGTGTTGATTGCTGCGTTGAGTGGCGTATTTGCTTTCTCCTCGTTTTGGACCATCAAAGAGCTGTTCGACCAACGTAAACGGGTCCAAAAGGGGTGGTTCCCCGCCAATCCGAAGCGTAAACCCAAAGCGCAAGCCAACGATCGAACGAACAGATAGTCTGTTGAGCGAGTGAGGGGTTGAGGACGAGAAGGTGTAAGAAAGAGAAGTGAGAAAGTGAAAGAGAAGTTGGGGTTGCCTCTCGCAAGTCGAGGCGGTTTGACTGATACCGTAGGAAAAGCGGTTGCGCTCTGGGAGGCTAAATGCTCTTTCTTGTTATACTCTTTGAAAGGAGCCAGCTGATTGTGTCGGCAAAGTTTTAGTTCACAGAACGGATTTATATTGTTTTAACCGAAGGTAAATGCACTGGCGTGCGTTTGCCTTTGTTGTTTTTAAGGGGCAGCAGTGAGCGACGATAGGTGTGATCGTCTCTATTGGTTGCGATTTGACGCTACAAGCTGTTTTTTTGCCGTCGATGTTCTGATGTGGCGATAAAAAACAGGTCGGACACCCTCCACTTCAAAAGAAGGGCCCCCGACCTGCTGCTGTCTCGAAAGATCTATTTTTCTGTATAACGCTGTTCAACAACTTTCCAATTCACCAGTTCCCAGAAGTTTTTGATGAATTCGGGACGACTGTTCCGGTAGTCGATGTAGTAGGCATGTTCCCAAACATCGATGCAAAGCATTGGCGTCAGCCCCTTTTTCAAAGGGTTGCCGGCATTGGGCTCTGCAACAATCGAGAGTTTGCCATCTTTGTCGGAACAGAGCCATACCCAACCGGAGCCGAAAAGCGAGGTGGCCGCTTTGCCAAATTGCTCTTTGAAGGCCTCCAGGGAGCCGAAATCACGGTCGATGGCCGCAGCTAATGCACCGGTCGGAGCTCCCTGTGAAGTGGGAGTGAGGCTGTTGAAGAAAAAGATGTGGTTCCAGGCTTGTGCCCCGTTGTTGAATATGGGACCTTCCGCCTTAACGCAAATCTCTTCGAGCGGCATCTCTGCAAACGGAGTACCGACAATCAGGTTGTTGAGGTTGTCGATATAGGTTTTCAGGTGTTTGCCATAGTGGTATTCAAACGTTTCGCGGCTCATGTGCGGAGCAAGTGCCTCCATCTCGTAGGGAAGCGTCGGTAAACTGTGTGTCATGATCATCAAAGTATGGATGGTTAATAAAAGTGTCTGCATAGCAATAAAAATGAATAATGTTGATTAAATCTTGTCCGTATGCATAGCCCGCATCGCCTACAATACGGGTTCAATGCCTAAAAGCAATGTAAATGAATAAAGTACAATTCCCATACCACGTTTACAAGATATAACTTTATATCTGGAATTCGGGAAAAATTGCGTTAAAAAATCCGTTCAAAGGGTTGAAATTGTATAAATTGCAAATTAGCTCAGTTTTTTAGAATACACTCGCCGATTTTTTCATACTTTTGCATCTCGTATCGATCTCGACGGGGCCGTCGTAAATCGGTACGTCAAACAATTTCGTCGTTTAAAATTAGAGTGTTAGAAAGAATGAGTATCGAAGATTTCAATGTGATGGTAGCCACAGAGGAGCACACTCCCTTTGCAAAGGCTATCTGCGATGAAATGGCTGAATCCGCCAAAGCCCGCGGTACGGGTATTGCCAAACGTACTCCTGAGTATGTGGCTGACAAAATGCGTGCCGGCAAAGCGGTGATCGCCTTTCACAAAGACGGAACATGGGCTGGTTTCAGCTACATCGAATCCTGGGGACATGGTGACTATGTTGCCAACTCGGGTCTGATTATCAACCCCAAATTCCGTAAATTGGGTCTGGCCAAGGCCATCAAAACTGCGACCTTCTTCCTGTCGCTGAAGATGTTCAAGGGTGCCAAACTGTTCGGTTTGACCACCGGCCTGGCTGTCATGAAGATCAACAATGAACTGGGTTACCACCCCGTAACGTTCTCGGAATTGACCGATGACGATCAGTTCTGGAAAGGTTGCGAGAGTTGCGTGAATTATCCTATCCTGCAAAGCAAACAACGACGAAATTGCCTCTGCACAGCTATGCTTTTTGATCCCGCTCACGATGAGGTGAAGGTGCCAAAACCTGATATGGCAGGCCTGTAATCACTTCATGGTGGGATTCGAATCGACACAGATTTCGTAAGCGAGCTGTAAGAAGAGGACCTCATTCAAAAAATTAAGCAGGATAAGTACAATTCAAAAAAACTCAGTACAATGGAAAAGAAAAAAGTTGTTTTGGCATTCAGTGGAGGTTTGGATACCTCGTACTGCGCAATATATTTGGCCAAAGAGATGGGCCTCGAGGTGTATGCTGCATTGGCAAACACCGGTGGTTTCTCGGCCGAGGAGCTCGAAAAAATCGAAAAACGTGCTTATGCACTGGGCGTGAAGAGTTATGTTGCACTGGATGTAGCACACGACTACTACGAGACCGCAATCAAATATATGATTTTCGGTAATGTCCTGAAAAACGCCACCTATCCGATTTCGGTAAGCTCGGAGCGTATCTCGCAGGCTACGGCTATCGCTAAATATGCAGAGCAGATCGGTGCCGATTACCTCTGCCACGGTAGCACCGGAGCCGGTAACGACCAGGTACGTTTCGACATGGTCTTCAATATTATCGCTCCGGAGATCAAGGTGATCGCGCTGATTCGTGAGAAACGTCTGAGCCGTGAAGAGGAGATCGCCTATCTGCGTTCACACGGTGTGGACTTCGACTTCAAGAAAGCCGAGTACTCGATCAACCAGGGTATTTGGGGAACCTCGGTAGGAGGTAAAGAGACGCTGACCTCCAGCGAGACCCTGCCGGAAGAGGCTTACCCCTCACAACTCAAAGAGACTAAACCGCGCCGGATTACCCTGACCTTTGAGAAGGGCGAGTTCGTTGCTCTGGACGGTAAACGTTACGATGACCGTATTGCTGCCATTCAGGCTTTGCACGCGGTTGCCGCTCCCTATGCCATCGGTCGTGACATGCACGTCGGAGATACCATTATCGGTATCAAAGGTCGTGTTGGTTTCGAGGCGGCAGCTCCGATGGTGATCATCAAATCACACCACATGCTCGAGAAACATGTGTTGACCAAATGGCAGCTCTTCTGGAAAGACCAGATCTCGGCATTCTACGGCAACTACCTGCACGAGGGTCAGTATTACGATCCCGTAATGCGGGATATCGAGGCTTGGCTCGAAAGCAGCCAGCGTACGGTAACCGGTGATGTGTACGTTGATCTCTATCCGTATCGTTTTGTTGTGGTCGGCATCAAAAGCGATCACGATCTGATGAGCAACGCATTCGGCGCTTACGGAGAGACCATGAGCGACTGGACCAGCGACGATGTCAAAGGTTTTGGTAAGATCTTCGGTAACCAGAACCGCATCTGGTACAAGGTCAACAAAGGAATGAAATAACAACGAACCTCATACTGCAATACGCATGAAGAGAGTTAGAGTAGGCATCATAGGCGGTGCGGGATATACGGGTGGCGAAGCTATCCGTATTCTCGTTAATCATGAGGGGGTCGAACTGGTTTTCGTCCATAGTAATTCGAATGCAGGAAACCTGCTCAGCGATGTACACGCCGATCTGCTGGGGGATACCGATATACGGTTCACCGGCGAACTCGATTTTTCAGGGGTCGATGTGATTTTCCTCTGTGTAGGTCACGGCGATGCCCGCAAGTTTTTGGAGGCTACTCCGGTCCCAGCGCATGTGCGGGTGATCGATCTAAGTCAGGACTTCCGTCTGGCGGCCGGTTCGGTGCTCGGTGAACGTACCTTTGTGTATGGTTTGCCGGAGATGAACCGCGAAAAGATTCGTCAGGCACGCAATATCGCCAATCCGGGCTGTTTTGCCACCTGCCTGCAGTTGGGAATGTTGCCGTTGGCAGCTGCCGGACTGCTCAAAAGCGATGTCCATATCTCTGCCGCAACCGGTTCGACCGGTGCCGGCCAGAAATTGGCTGCCACCTCGCATTTTAGCTGGCGCGCAAACAACCTCTCGATTTACAAGGCGTTTGAGCACCAACACTTGCGTGAAATCGGTGAGAGTATTCGTTCGTTGATGCCCGCCTTTGACAGTGAAATCGACTTCATCCCGTATCGCGGTGATTTTACGCGCGGTATCCTCGCATCGATCTATACCGAGTGCGACAAATCACTCGAGGAAATGGTTGCGTTGTACAAAGATTATTACAAAGATGCCGCCTTTACCTTTGTCAGCGACAAGAATATCAACCTTAAACAGGTCGTTAACACCAACAAATGTCTGATCTCGTTGGAGAAACATGGCGACAAACTGTTGGTGGTCAGTGCGATCGACAACCTGCTGAAGGGTGCGTCGGGACAGGCGGTACAGAATATGAATCTGATGTTCGGTTTGGATGAACGTGCAGGCCTCAGACTGAAAGCCTCTGCGTTCTAAAACAGGTCCATCATTAAAATCGAATGCCACATGAAAATGTTTGATGTGTACTCTGTGTATGATGTCGATATCGTACGGGCTGAAGGCTCATACGTGTGGGACAACAAGGGTACGAAATATCTCGATATGTATGGCGGCCATGCCGTCATCTCGATTGGTCACACCCACCCTCACTATGTGAAGATGTTGACCGATCAGCTCAATCGGATCGGCTTCTATTCCAACTCGGTCATTATTGACCAGCAGCTCGAATTGGCCGAAAAATTGGGCAAACTCTCCGGTAAGGAGGATTATCAGCTCTTCCTTTGCAACTCGGGTGCTGAAGCCAACGAGAATGCGCTGAAGCTCGCTTCGTTCTTCAACGGCAAGAAGAAGGTGATCGCAATGAAGGGGTCGTTCCATGGCCGTACCTCATTGGCTGTGGCCGCTACCGACAACCCGAAAATCCAGGCTCCGGTCAACCAGACCGACAATGTGATTTTCACGCCGCTGAACGATGAGCAGGCGCTCGAGGAGATCTTTAAGGCTCATCCCGATGAGATCTCTTCCGTAATTCTGGAGGGTATTCAGGGTGTAGGCGGTATCTACGAAGCAACTCCGTCGTTCTTGCGCAAGATCCGTTCGCTGTGCGACCAGTACAATGCCGTCTATGTTGCGGATGGCGTACAGTGCGGTTGCGGACGTACCGGGCAGTACTATTCTCACGACTGGGCAGGCGTTTCGGCAGATATCTATTCGATGGCCAAAGGTATCGGTAACGGTTTCCCGATGGGGGCCATCTCAATCGCTCCGAAGATTCAGCCCGTATATGGTATGTTGGGTACCACCTTCGGCGGTAACCCGCTGGCATGTACTGCCGCCATTGCCGTTGCGGATGTGATCAAAGAGGAGAAACTGATCGACAATGCTAAAAAGATGGGCGACTATCTGATTGCGGAGTTGCGTCAGCTCCCCGGAGTTAAAGAGGTACGCGGTCGCGGTCTGATGATCGGCGTCGAGCTGTTCGAGGAGGCTGCTCCGTTGCGTAAAAAACTGATCTACGATGAGCATGTCTTCGTAGGTTCGGCCGGAAACAAAAATGTGTTCCGTCTGTTGCCTGCCCTGAGCATTACGCCTGCTCACTGTGATCAGCTGCTCACCTCCCTGAACAAGTTATTGAAATAGGCGATAGCAGTCAATAAAAATTCCATCAACCCATTCAGGTTATGTTGAAAGTCATTAAAATCGGAGGCAATATTGTCGATAACCCGGAGAAGCTCGATCGTTTTCTGAAAGATTTTGCGTCGTTGCCGGGTCCGAAAATTTTGGTGCACGGTGGTGGGAAAGTGGCTACCACGGTTTCCAAAGCACTCGGTATCGAGACGCAGATGATCGGTGGCCGTCGGGTGACCGACGCGGAGACCCTGAAGGTGGTAACCATGGTCTATGCCGGGCTGATCAACAAAACCATTGTGGGAAAACTGCAGCAGGCCGGTTGTAATGCGATTGGTCTGAGCGGTGCGGATGGAGCCTTTATTCGTTCGAAACGTCGCAATCCGGTTCCGGTCGATTACGGTCGGGTGGGGGATCCGCTGCCCGAACGGTTCGGACTCTCCACGGCCCGTACACTGATCGATGCCGATTATACCATTGTGGCGGCTCCCATCACCCTGGACGATGCGGATGGCGGGTTGCTCAATACCAATGCCGATACCGTTGCGCAGACCATTGCAGTTGGGATGTCCAAAGTCTACGATACGGAGTTGGTCTTCTGTTTCGAAAAACGTGGCGTCTTGATGAACATCGATGACAACAACAGCGTGATCCCGGAGATTACTCCGGAACGTTTTGCCGACTTGAAGGCTGCAGGTGTAGTCGCCGACGGAATGTTGCCCAAATTGGAGAACGCTTTCCGTGCCATCGATAACGGTGTGAAGAGCGTCGTGATTTGCAGCGCCGAGGCGGTAACCGAACCAGGTTATGGCGGAACCAAATTATTTCGTAACTTTGAAAAGTGAGTCACCCAATCGTTTTGCTCACTTGAAAGGTTAAGTCTAGGCCGATCACCTGATCGGTGACGAGGACAATTTCAAAGAAATCGGTTACGGGTGAGACAACCAAGTACACATAGTTATGTAATCATAGAGTAAGGCATCTGGTTCAGATGCCTTATTTTTAAATTTTGTTTGTTATGAAGTTGAAGATTGCTCTTTTGCCGGGTGACGGCATCGGCCCCGAAATCGTGGGCGAAGCGGTGAAAGTGCTCGATAGCGTGGCTGTCAAGTACGGACATCAGTTTGAATATAAGAAGGCATTGGTCGGTGCATGTGCAATCGACGCTACCGGTGACCCCTATCCGGCAGAGACCCATGCCGTGTGCGAATCATCGGATGCTGTACTTTTCGGGGCAATTGGTGATCCCAAATACGATAATAACCCCGCTGCCAAAGTGCGTCCCGAACAGGGCTTGCTCCGTATGCGTAAATCGTTGGGGCTTTTTGCCAACCTGCGTCCGCTGGCCGTGTTCGACTCTTTGGCCGATCGCTCGCCGCTGAAAACCGAAATTGTTAAGGGTGCCGATTTTATTTGTGTTCGTGAATTGACCGGCGGTATGTATTTCGGTCGTCCGCAGGGTCGTAGTGAAGATGGTAACACCGCATACGATACCTGTGTCTATACACGTGAGGAGATCGAACGAATTTTGCATCTCGCTTTCGGCTTGGCACGCGGACGTCGTAAAAAATTGACGCTGGTTGACAAAGCTAACGTAATTGCGACATCACGTTTGTGGCGCCAGATCGCTCGCGAGCTCGCTCCGCAATATCCCGATGTGGAATTGGAGTATATGTTTGTGGATAATGCAGCGATGCAGATTATTCAGCGTCCGACCCACTTTGATGTCATTGTGACCGAAAACCTCTTCGGCGATATCCTGACTGATGAGGCCAGTGTGATCAGTGGATCGTTGGGTATGTTGCCTTCGGCTTCGGTGGGTGCGAAGGTTGCACTGTTTGAACCGATCCACGGCAGCTATCCGCAGGCAGCCGGTAAAAACATTGCCAATCCGATGGCTACGATTTTGTCGGCCGCTATGTTGGTGGAGCACCTTGGTCTGAAAAAAGAGGGGGCTGCTATCCGTGCTGCAGTCAACCAGGCTATCGAGGCGGGTGTCGTTACTGAAGATTTGGCTTCGGCTGGTGCACGTGCCTACTCAACTACTGAGGTGGGTGATTTTGTCGCTGCCCACATCGCGTAGTTACACCTTATATATAAGGTATCTATATATGGGTTCCGGAAAATTTTCCGGAACCTTTTTTTTATTGGGGCTATTGTGAAGGTCAATGCTGAGAAGTTTTGTTGTGCTGTATCCTGTTTTTTTTGTTGTGAAGTTGGGGTATAACGATGGATATCCCCAGGTAAGGGTGTTAAATATGCCTTTGTGGAGGTTGTTTTGATGAGACGCGTGAATGATTCGGCACCGTATTTCTTGCCGCATGAGGCACTAGAATATTTCGGCTTAATCAAGAAAAACAACAAAATTATTGGAGTATAAATACGATGTATTGCCCCAAATCTGAGCAGTTGGTTCGCTTGTGGAGGGCGAAATTTCACAATTTGCGGCTCTGCGATGACTTTTTTTGATGGGGGAAGGGTGGGGTTGCTTGTCAATTTTGCTGAATGAAGGGAAAAATTTGCACTCTTCGGAAAGAGTATTTGCCGCTTTTGTCCCAAATTTTCGGAAAAGTGCGTTGCTGTTTCCAGGTTAAATCGGAGGAAATGGAGAGAAACCTTGACCAACATTGAGAAGATTGATCGGCAATCTTCCATTGTTTTCATATAGGAAAGGGTACTATGAAGAAATTTTGAAACCTTTTTTCGGTCCAATCGACATCTGAAATGAATCTTTTTCGAGGATGTTTGGCCGCTTGACCAGCAAAAATTGGAATGGAACGGAAGAAAATTGCACATCAATCCGATCCTTTTTTAGATTTATTTGCCATATGAACGTTGAATTTGATACCGAAATCGATCGAATTATGGGAGAATGTTACTCAAAAACGTAGAATTTATGCGGGATTTTGAACTCTCTTCAAACTAACCTGTATCAAAAGTGTCGAGGTGTCGTGGCAGAAGTGAGGGGGTGTGTTAGGTAGTCGTTCGTGATCTTTGGTGAAAAGGGTTAAAGTGGTTGCAACTTTTTTTATCCGGTAATCGTTTGTCGAATAATCGGTTAGAGAATTCACGAAAAAAACTTCAAAAATTAGTTCTAAAATTGTTTGGAATTTACTGGAGAAAGTCTGTATATTTGCACCCGCTAAACGAAAGGAACACCACGGTTAGCACAAGGTTCTTTACTGAAAACAAAGTTTTCGAAGAAAGGATTTGGAGATTCCAAAAATCATTTTTATCTTTGCAATCCGTTTCCTTATTCAGAAACTGAATGAGTGCAGCGAAAAGGTTAAGAAAAAAATGATGAAAAATTTGGAAGTTTGAAAAACTCCACTTACCTTTGCACCCGCTAAGCTGTTAAGGGCTAGCGATTTGGAAACGAAAGTTCTCTATAAAAGAAACAAAGTTCTTTGAAGTTTTGAAGCAGCAAAAGTTTATCCATCACTGCTTCGGCAGTGATCGAAACAATACCTTTGAGTATAGCCAAGAGATTTAACAAAACATTTTATACAATGGAGAGTTTGATCCTGGCTCAGGATAAACGCTAGCGGCAGGCC